>Ga0208159_1000470_pt1 | contig 16278 bp, 25 predicted proteins | sample 9_EtaG_FD_184082 | JGI IMG/M metagenome (GOLD analysis project Ga0208159, IMG submission 184082) | Marine viral communities from the Subarctic Pacific Ocean - 9_ETSP_OMZ_AT15188 metaG (SPAdes) (version 2) | ecosystem: Environmental > Aquatic > Marine > Oceanic | place: Pacific Ocean | collected... | reverse complement strand
CAATAGAAACGACTGTTCCAGCGTATGCTTTATAAATTGCTTCGTGATCTAAACTCATAATCAGTTTTTAATTAGATTATACATGGAAGTAATCATGCTGACACCTCCATTACTGTTAAAGTACTGTCAGTTAGATAATTTCCACCACCTGTAAAATCATTTATACCACAAGTACCGCCATTGTGCCCTGCAAACTGTAGCTTGTAAGTAGTAGCACTTGTTGTGGCTGGACTATCTAAAACAAATTTACTCATTGTCGATAGATTATTACCTCCTGTCCAAGAAAATAACGAAGCCTTATAATTTGAAGTCGAAGGAGTACCAGCACCCTCTCCTATAGCTGTACTACCTCTCAATAATTTAATACCTACAATCACATTATTAGCAGAACACATTAAAGAGTAATTAATTAAAATTTTACTACTGGAAGATGTTGGTGTGATTGCTACAGACAGACCTGAGATGTCAACCCAAGAGCCAAATTGTGCAGTTGTAGTTTGTACGTCAGTTTTAACTGATTGTTTTATTTGAACTATTCCACCACCACCGCCTGTTGGTACACCTGCTACTGGAATTATGCTGTTGACTTTTAGTTGACTCATAGGTTTATATTCTTAAATTTATTATAAACACTTTTATACCACAGTCCATGTTTCCCCTGACCCAACTGTAACTGTAACTCCGCTTTGAATTTCTATAGGCCCAAAACTTCCAGCATTTTTACCGTTAGTTATTGAATAATTTTGAGTAATCGTTTGTGAATTTTCCCAGAAAATTGAATCAGAGCCACCACCGACTGCTCCACCACCAGCAGCCGCCCACGATAAAGTACCAGATCCATCTGATACAAGAGCATAGCCAGAAACAGCAGCGTCAGTAGCGGGTAATGTCCATGTAAGACTTGATGATACTGTAGCTGGTGCTTGAAAGCCTACATAATTACTTGAATCAGAATCAGCAAACCTAAGATCATTTTGTGCCTGTAAAGTTAGACCATTTTGGTCAAATATCATACGCTCTGTTCCGCTTGCAGAAAAACCCAACACATTTGCAGATTTTCTAAACAAACCTAAATCTGTATCGCCGTCAAAACTTAATGCTGGAGCTGAAGCTGTACCAGCATCATCAGCAAGAAAAGCACCTGTCATTGTGCCACCAGCTGCTGATAAAAAACCAAAGTTTGTCTGACTTACATTCCCTAGCTCAATAAATGCTGAATTTGCTGCGTTTCTTATCTTTAATAGATTACTATCTGTATTTATATGTAACTGATAAGCTGCTAGGTTTGCAGCACCAGAGGGATCACCCGCAGCACTATTAACAGTCCTTAATGACTCAAATATATCTTTCATTGCTGTTCTTACAGCAGATCCAGTGCCGTTATCAGGTGAGAAATTACTTGAACTTTCTTTGCCAGTTGAATTTACTCTTGTCATTTAATCAAGCTCCCTTTCCATATCCTAACGCTTGAAATGTAAATTTCACATCAATCACTGTGCTAGATGAGTTCTTGAATACTATTGTAAACCCTGTTCTTGAAATAGCACTCAACTCGTAAAACGCACCTGATGGAGCATTTTCTGGAGATATAGAGATTGAGGGTAAAAATGCTGTGGTTGACCCACCAATATCACTTGTTCCTGTAAAAAATGGTTTACCAAATACAACTGCTAAACCACTAGATGAAGTTCCTGACTGTAAAGGTGTAGAAATAATATTTCCACCAGATTGATATTTGTTTTCTGTTCTTGAAGGCAAGAAAGCATCAAAACCTAGTTCAGTTAATTTTATATTTTCATTTACGTCTACAGAAATAATATTGCCTATAAATTTAAAAGCTCTTGCACTAAATGAACCATTTGTTAAATTTTGCTCTGTTGTGAAACTTGAGTTGTCTTGTGATGTCTGGACTTGTAATTTACTTCTTAAACGGTCACTGCCAGCACCATCAAAATTAAGTCGTGAATCTAAATCGGGGATGGAATCAAATTGATCTGATACAAAAAAACCTTCACTCTTAATATGTCTTTTAAGTCTTATGTTTTGATAAACAGCATCGAAATCTAAAACAGAGGCGAATTGATAAGAGCCAGTTAAATTAGATGCTGGATTTGTAAGTTGTAAAGCACCAGAACTGACACTTAAATTTGTTTTTGTACCGCTGAAAGATGTTTGTTCTCTTTGACTTTTTACTAACAATTCATCTACCATTTCTGGCAATGAAAGCTCTACCTTTGCTTCTGTTGCGGAAAGTCTACCACCTAAATCTTTAAATTTTAAACTATAAGTCCCTGATAACGCTGGCAATATTACTTCATTTGTTGCACCGTTTATATTTTCATTTAAAGGAGTTGAGTTTGCAAATGTGGCTGTTGATAAAGAATTTGGAGAATGTCTTATTTCACAAGCCCCACCAAATTCAACATCTAAGCTTGTTGTTTTTGTCCATGTCAATCTTACTTGTGAGTTATTAAATGGCTCTATCTCAAAACCTGTAGGATTTTCTGGGACAGCAGTAAGTCCTAGAGTATCAATGGTTGCTTCAGTAGGGCTTGCACTTCTTTCTCCATTTGAATTTATTGTATAAATTTGTATTTTGTATGTTCCTGATTCCGATGGTAAAATTTCAAATTCTGATTCTTGAGTGTTTACAACAACAGGGTTTTCATCATCTTTTGTATAAATTAATTGATAACCAGATGCACCTTCTATAGATTGCCAGTCAATAAAAAGCTTTGGAACAGGTCTATTATTGTTTAATACTATAATTTCCTGAATTGCTTTTGTACCATCTGATCCATTTATTATTGAAGGTGATGGTAAAAGGCTTGTAAGTATGTTTATGTTTTTAACTGGTAGTTGTTCACCATCTTCAACTGTTGCATATTTACCCTCATTGAAATTAACAGCAGAAATTGTATATGTTTTTTTTAAATTTTCTTTGATATTAATAATTCTATATGCCTGAACTGCTATTTCACCAGATTCAAGAATGTACGGACTATTTTCTACTGGAGCAGATGTAAAGTTTGAAGATACATTTATCAATCCACCACCAGAATAAGAAGATATTGACTTTGTTTCGACAGAACCATCAGAGAGCATACAACTTATTTGTGGACTATCACTTATATCTGGCAAATTTGTAGCACTAGAATCATCTAATGTTATTTGTGAAACAGTAGCAGCTTTTACCAAACCGCCTCGCCTAGTTGAAGATTTGACTCTATCTGCAATACCGATAATATCCCCAATTCTTAAAACCGAACCCGCTGCAATATTTGTCTCAAAATTAACTGTCTCAGTTTGATCTTGTTGTGTCTGCAAAAACCACTTTCCAACACGTTGTGCCATACCTCTAGAAGTTGTGCCAAAAGTATTAATTGTTTTTGTTTGTGTTCCGTATTTTGACTGTGCAGTGCTATCTTTAACAGTCACATAATCGACCTCTTGTGTTTCAAGATCAAAGTAAGAAACATTGATAACATTAAACCTAGTTTTGGAAGATGTACCAGAATATAAAAAATCTCCATCAATAACATTTGCATTATTAAAAACATAATCAAAACTTAAATCACTTGGATTTGCTTGATCTTTTGGAGCATCTTGAGCAATTTTTATAGTACCTTCTTCGTAATATGGTATAGCTCTCATCACAGAACAAATATCTCTTATAACTCGCATTGCATCACGCCTATTATTAATATTTACATTTATTGAAAAACGTGGCTCTTGTCCGCCATCACCGTCATCTACTAAAGCTGAACAATATGTACTTACTCCATAAAAGGTGAATGGATCTAATTCAGACTCTGGCAAACCACACCCACTTGTAGTATCTGTAAGAAGATCATATAGAACCCAAGCTGGATCACTTGTCCAAGCTTTATCTGTTTTAAAAGTGCCATTAAAAGTTCCACTGTAAGTAAGCCTTCCATTTGTAAGATCGACTGTTGCGTTGTGCGGTATTTTTACAAGTTTTCCTCTTACCCTAAAAAATCTAGCTGGCGTATTTTGGAATAATTCAGAGCTAAATCTTAATGCTGAATATGCGATATTTGGATAATTGTTCGGCTCTCTAATAATTTGCCTTATTTCCCCTAAACGCATTGTATTAAAAGTATTTTCATCACCGACATCGTTACCTCTTTCAGCACTTACAACTATTGGGAAAAACGAACCAGATGCTCCAGAAGTATTTGTGTTGTATCCAGTTAAGTCTCGTAAATCAATACCATAATCTCTGTTATAAGGATTGAAACTTTTACCAGTTATTGTTTCATCAAATACTGTGATCGCAGATCCATTGTTAGGATTAACTTTTATAATGACTTGAACAGAGGTAGATTCTCTATTTCCTGTTTCAGTATTTAATTTAAAAAACTGATCAAACTTAATTTTTACTTGAACTGTATCAATACTTGTATTTGAAATAGTTCCTGATCTTGCTGTAGCTGAACCGCCTACAGGAAAACTACATTCTTGCCCTTTATCACCTGTAATGACTTCACTACTTTGCTGTTCAGCAGCAAAAAGCACTGTGTTATTTGCAGTACCATCTTGAAATTCAAATCTTAACTGGTCACTAGGATAATTAAATTCAGATGTGTCTGGGTTTGTGTTATCAGCATCAGCTTGTAGAACAGCAGTTTTGTTTAAAAATAAATCTTTTAAAAACGCATTTTTATATGCAGCACTCGTTTTATCTGTAATACCAGCCTTACTTGCTGTCGCACTGCCCTCGATCTGACCCTCGCCAAGACAATCAACAACTGTACCAAAATCAATAGACTTTAATTTGTCTGCTGCAATTAAAGCATCAAGTATAATTCTTGGCGAATCTCCAAACATAATTTAAGCAGTATTTACGACTTGAAAAGTATCTATTGAAGAACTTATAACAGTACTTCCTACTAAAGTTTCTCCATATATTATGTTAATTGGAACACCTTGCTTTGTATTATTCAAAAGCCCACCAAAAGAGTAGCTAGGGTCTTGAGGATCTTCTTGTCTTTCTACATTAAAAGGTTTTGGGGTTGGTGTTAATAATTCACCAACTCCCTGTGCAACCATAGCAAGGCCAACAGTGTTTATAACAGATAAAGCGGCACTGCCAATCTTAAGCCCTCCGAGAAAACTAAGTGAACCTGTTTGCAAAAATGAAAGTGCACCTCCAATAATAAAATTAAAAATTTCACCATGTACAACAGGTATGATTTTTATATCGCTTTCTGTCCGTAAATTTAATAAATCTTCAGTAATCTTTAGATTACCTGCCATCACACAATATTCCTGATCTTTGATATGCTGTGCAACCCCTTTAAAATTATTAATTAGGAAACTAAATGCCTCCAATGGAGTTTTTGCTTTTATTTCAAAACTTGATTGACCAACAAATTTTCTTAATCTGCCATAAATAGTTAATTTAATCATTTATTTCAGATGGATATACAACAATAATAGACTCTGATTTAGGTTCAACAAGATAAAAAGGTAAATCTAAATACTTACAGGCCATTCTATCAGTATGACTAAAAGCTAGTTCGCCATCTGGATGACTGTGTGCTATGCCAAGAACTTCTCCTTGATCTTCACCAGCGGCATAGTCTAAGGGATCAATGACAAATGATTTTGTTTTATATGATTTAGATATATTTTTACACCTCCAATAGGTTTGAACACCATCAAGGTCAATAATTAATCCACAACATTCCTCTGGATATGCTTCTTTAGCATGGTTAAAAGCATTTTTAGCCCAAGTATATTCAGACATCAAACAAACGTACCTGCGGCTGGAAATAAATCTCTTGTAACCGTTCTTTGGGGTATTAATCTATTTTCTAAATCATGTGCTGCTGTAAGTTCAAACTGAACAATCTGTCTACTTTCAACAGCTTTTCTATCAATTACAAATATCTCATCACGCAATCTATCTGCACTTGGAGTTCCAAAAGGATTTGTGCCTGATGAAAAATTAGCATTATCTAAAGCAGATGCTAAAGGCATTTTTCTTGTAAATTTTGCATCAATTAGATCATTATGTGGAGTGACTTGATTCACTAACTGTAAAAAATCACTCATAGTTATTAATAGTCCTGTTGCTGGGTTTTGTACAATTCCTCCTAAATTTGAAAAAGTTAGTGTTGGTCTTGAAATAACTCCAGTGCTATTTCTTTCAAAACCTTCTGTTTTTACTGCTACCCTTTGATAGGAATTTGATTGAAATATTACTTCACCAAACGAATTAAGATTTGCACCAGCATGAAATCTGTAAACGGTAGGCAAATTTTGTGGATTGCCTGTAGCAATATGCTTTCCAACAGTAAGTTCAAGCTCGAAAAGCTCAATAATAGAACTGGGGTTTATTTTATTAAGTTCAGCAAAAGGTATTGCCATTACGCCTCAAAAACCTCCCTAAATACACAACTTAAACGAACTCTGTTCAAGTATGGAATTGTTCTTGGGAAAGAAGTACATACAAATTTTCTAGAACTTGACTCACTTGGCAATGTGTAATCAAAAGATGCTCCATCATCTACTCTTGAATTTAAAAAAGATATTGCTGTGTCTGCGTCAGTCTGTGAAAGTTCAAAAACTAAATTTACAGATAAAGGATTTTGATTAAGCCCCTCCGTTAAGCGTTGTTCAAAGCCATCCCCAAAACTTAGAACATTTACTTTTGGACTTGCATTGATCCTTGTATTATAAACTGGGTTTGCAATAGGAAAAGTTGCCATTAACTTAGTAAACCTCCAGATCGTTTCTGATTAATTATCTCAGCTTGTATTGCTGCGGCAAGTTGCTCTCCAAATTGATTTGCATTTGCATCATCACCTTGAACACCAATACCAGAACTATCTACATTAACAACGATATTATTTGTTATTCCACTCCCTCCACCTACACTAATTTTATCATTGGCTGTAACCATACCAGAACTACGAGGAGTAAAGATTTCAGGGCCTTTTTCACCGACTAAAGTAGTAGTTCCAGCCCTAATAAATCCACCTCTAGCTGCTTTTTTTTCAACACCAAAAGCTTTACTCAGTAATCCACCTATTCTACCTCCTATACCAGAGACAGCTTGTTGTATTGCTAATTCTATTAAGGCTCTTTTAAGTTTGTTTAATACATTAACAGCGGCTTGAGCTAGTGTCTTTGTTCCTTCAACTGCGTCCGCTAAATTACTAACTATAGAACTTTCTATAGATTCACCAATTTTTTCAAAGGATTCTCTTAATTTTTTTGCTCTTTCATCTGTTTTGTCCAAATCATCTTTTAAATCTTTTAAATCATCACTGTCTACATCAATTTCTATTTTTGGCGTTATTTTTTCAATTTGCCCTAACAAAAATTTTATAACAGGGTTGCCTTCAACAAATTCTTTTATTTGTCTCAAACCGCTAAATATAGCTTTTATCACTTTTCCTATAACTGATCCAGCTTTTCTGCCAAGTTCTGTAATTGATTTTATATTTTCATTTACAGCATTTTTGACAAAAATCCAAGCTTTTTCAAAAGCAATAACAATATCAATAGCTTCACCACCAAATTCACCAATTACCGCATTACTAATCTCGCTAATAAATGCAAACAAAGTTCTAAACGGCACAAAGGCAGCCCTTACAGCAAGACCCAAAGCCTCAACAGTTACAGCAGTAATTTTTAAAGTTTCTCTTATGACAACTCCAAACTCTGAACCATCAGCAACTAAGTTCGTAAAAGCACTTGATAATCTTTTTAATTGCCCTTGTATAGTGTTTGTTGCTTTAAATGCGTCCCTAGCAGCCCTTCCTTGTGAATTTGCCTGATTATCTAGTGCCTCATTAAATTTAACCAATTCATCATTTAATAATGGCTGTATTGCGGTAAGTGCCTCAACACTTCCAAATAATTTAGATAGGTTGTCAGCACTTGCCCCACCCTTTGCAACTATCTCTTCTAAGACTCCACTTAAGCCTTTTGACTTTATTGCAGCAGCACTAAAATCAATGCCAAGTTTTTCTGCTACTTTAGATGCTTCACCTGTGGGCTTTTGTATTGAAGCAATAACTTGCCGCAACCCCGCAAAGGTAGATTCAACAGGAACACCAGTTGCAGTGACAGCAGAAATCGCAGCATTTAATTCGTCTATACTTACACCAGCACCAGCCGCTATTGGTGCAATACGACCTATCTGTTGTGCATATTGATCCACAACAATTTTACCATCAGCTTGTGTCTGTGCGAATCCATCAACTATCTTTGCTGCCTTATCAGCTTCTAAGCCATAAGCATTTAAAACAGATGTAGTTGCATCTGTAACAGTGCCAAGATCAGAAAAACCACCTGTAGCTCCTAATTGTGCAGCTTTAAGAATTTCGGTTATTTCAGCATTTTTAGCAAAACCAGCTGAAGCCAAATCATAAGATGCAGTTAATAAATCTAAAGTTGATGCCTGACCACTTAATTCGTCAGAGAGAGTTACTAACTTTGGCTTTAATTGATCAACATTGTCTGATAACGTACCTAACTTTGCCTCTGCGAAGTCTTGTTTTACAAGAATACCAAAAGATGCAGTTAAACCTCCAATGACAGCAGTTAACCCTATTAAAGGAGCTAATATCGGTGCTAATGCAGCCTGTAAAGTGGCAAAGCCTCCAGCCGCTACTTTTGCTCCAGCACCTGTGGCCAATAAAGCTGGTGGTAATATTGAAAACCCCTTATTAGCATTTTTTAACTGTCCAGAGGTACCATTAACAGTTTTATTAAATGTAGTTGCCCCAGTATTAACTTTCTTTAAAGCTGCAACAGCTTGAGTGGCATTAACTCTTAATTCTACATTTGAGACTGCCACGACTAAACAATAACTTTCTTTATATTAACCTGATTTGCGTTTGATAGCATCAGCTTGTTTTTTTTCTTTTTCATATCTTAGTTCATAGTATGCAGCAAAATATATTAACTCTTCATCAGTAAGCTGAGTTCTTAATTCACTTACTGTCTTACCTAATTCTGTTGCTAGGAAAAACTCAAAAAATAGCCAGTTATCCCCCTTTAAGATTCCTTTGAGTTTTCAAGAGTGACATTAGAATTTACACCAAACAAAAATAATTCAATCTCATTTAATACATTTTCTGGTAGATCGTTTTGCAAACTAGCAAAGTCAGAGGGGTGAAAAGCTTTTGTTCCATCTTCATTCTCTGCTAACTGACAAAGCATATGAGTTGAAACCACTAATGGGTCATCACTGTTAGCTCTTTGTGTAGCTCTTGCTCTGTCGGCTCTTGTAATTGCTTTAAAATACAAAGATAAAACAATATTGCCATTATCATCTTTTACGTCAAATTTGCGTCTTTGACTAAGATCAAAAGCCTCTCTTAAGACTTCAAGGTTTCTTTTGGTTGCCATAAATAAATTGCGAAGTTTTTAAATTTAACTAGATAGCTGAAGTTATAGTTCCAGTTGGCTTAAATGTGATGCTTATTGTATTTGGATCGCCTAAAGATGAACTTTGCTCAAAGTTTGTGATGATTCCATTAAAAGAAATTTTCTTTGTTCCACTTGAACTGTCTGGGAACAATTCAAAAGAAGCTGTTCCAGCGTCACCTGTAGTTAAAACACCATCAACAAATGTTGCTGTCTCTCCAGTAGCCGCATCATCATATAGAAGTTCAGCTGTGCCTTCGCCTTCAATAAGACCACCTGTGAACTGTTTAAAAGTATCACCTTGAGCAGTGATTTCTTGTAAGTCTTTAGACATACTGAAAGACCAACTTGTAGTCCCTAAAACTGGGTTTACTGAAGAGCCGCCATCATCAAATTTGACTTGCCCGACATCACCTTTAACCTTTGCCATAACAAATGAAAGTAAGATTTATAATTATATTAACCTTTTTTTGGTTTTTTCACAGCTTTTGCTTTTGCTTTCTCGTTTTCTAAATAGCGTCTGCATTGATGATCCCAGTATTGAGGTTCTCTTCTACCCTTAACAGCTTCAATAGCGTCAAGCATTTCTTCAGTAATTTCAATCATGGTGTAAGTGCTTCATATATTTCAAATGTTATTCTAATCTGCGTTTGAAATTTACCTTCTGGAGTTGATTGTAATATCTCAGGGCCTACTGGTGGATCAAATCGCACATCAGAAACTGTAATTCTATTAAATAAATTTCTTAATCTTTCAGCAATATCAAAATTTGCCCCCGCTCCTAATCCTTGCTCTGTATAAATATTAAAAGTAGTAAGACCCACAACAAGATTTGTTGAAGTGGTGCTTGAATTTGGTGCTTGCTGTGTAAGGTATTCACTTGATCCAAAGCTAGTAATGCATTGTATATATTGACTGACACTAGAGGCATCAAAAGGTACATTGTTAAAAACCAAAGGAATTGATGGGCCTATTCTAAATTCGTCATTAAGACGTTTTTCAATAGTTGCTCTTACTGTGTTCAAATCTGTAGCAGCCATTATATTTTACCTTTGATTTTTTTATATTCACCATCAGCCCAAGTTTGTAGCTCCTTAGCAATAAGTTCTGGAAATCCAGCGACAGTGTTCTGTCTTGTTCTGTACTGACCTCCCCAAGATGGTGGTAAGTTTTCACCAAAACAAACAGGTTCTGCATAAGGTAAATTATTGCTTACTGTACCCTTAAATTTTTTAATATCTGTTTGCCATGCGTTTCTAAGTTGTCCTCCTCCTTTTGGTTCGCCTTTAAAAACAACCCTCACTGGCGTTGCTTTTTTTACTCTAGCCGTCCATTCCAAAGTAGTAGCAGCAACTAAAGTTTCCACAGCTTCCTCCATCACATCTGGAATCTGTAATATCGTAATTTGTCTTGCCATAATTACCTCAAGAAAATATCAAAGCTAATAGCTGTATTATCTTGCTCATTTGTATTGATCTGAACCACCTTATATTCTGTTCCACTTATAACAACTCGATCAAATGTTGTAGGAGTGAAAGTTATATCTCCAGCAGCTATAGTAAGTCGTTTGTCCTGACTAGAAACTAGGTCAGTAACTTCAGACCTTGTTACGTTGCTCACGACACCCTTTATGCTGACATCTGTTTTTACTTCACTCATTGAGCCTGTCGTAGGGTTATATATTCCAGTGGTCACTCTTCTATAAGTAATGTCACCACCAAGAACCTTAATGGTTTTGGAAGCTGCCTTTTTTAATGCGTTAGCAATGCTCATAAGTAGTAAGCAATAACAGCGTCACCACTTGCAACTTGAACACTTGTAATTACACCACATATCTCTGCTGAATGATGTAAAGGTATTGCAGAAATAGTAGAGGATGTATTCTCTGTGATGTTTTCAGCGACTAAATCAACAGTTGAATTTTTTAATGCAACTACTTTACCAAATCTACCAGTATAAGCCTGTGTATGATCTGTAATAATGATTGCTGCTGGATAGTCGTAGCCGTACATTTTCATGACCTCTTGATTTGTAAGTTTGCTCTTCCACCTATTCTAATACCCATCAAATAGTGGTCAACAATCGGTGGAATACGATCAATGCCCACAGCCCCATAAAATCTGGGAGTGACGTTTAAATTTCCTATATTTACTGAAGCAAAATCCTCAAGTCCACTAAGACCAATACCGTCTTTATTGTTATTGAGATAAACAGCAAGAACGATTTGTGCATGTTTTACACGATCTGGGATCTCAGTATCAAGGTAATAGTCAGCAACTAATCTATTTGGAAAACTCAAACCATACAAGTTGGTGTATGTGTCAGGCTTCCTTACTCCTGACCTTGGCCATTCAAGTGCCTGTGTATCGGCAACTCTAGCCCCTAAAAATTTTTCACGATCAATTCTTTGGGTTGCAGTAAACAAAGCCCTGTTTTTTTGATCGTCAGTGCTACTAGCCCATGCGGTCACATCATCCGACTCAGTTAGCCCATCTATAAAGGCTTGAGCTTGAGTTAGTGTCACATAGCTGTTGGCTGAAGCATCACCGACTGTCGCTACTATTGAGATCGCCATTTACAGATACCTTTTGAGACTTGCGTTTGGGTTTTGGCTTAGAGGTGGAAACTGAAGCCGCCTTTTGAGCAGCTTCGTTTTGTTCCCTCATACGCCTAAAAGCGTATATTGACATTAACTTGAAGCACCTTTGAGAGCTACAAAATTAATAACTATCGCTTCACTTAAAGATCCAGCAGATACATTAGCAACAGTCACTTTAAAAGATCCTGATGCCATTGTATTGGCGTTCACTAAATATGAACCAGCAGTTCCAGCAGATCCATGACAAGCTACAACAACATCAGTTGCTGTAATTTTGCTGTTTGTCACTGTGAAAGTTACTTCAGCCGCAGCCGCTAAAGCTGCGTTGTTCATTGTGATTTGACCTGACTCTGTGTTTAGAGTCACGCCTGTTGATTTGTCAGTGGCCTGAGTTACAGTGCCGCCTGTTGTTGGGCCGATTAATGACCCAGCAGTTACATCAAATAAAGATGGCATGATTAATTACCTCTAGTCGTTATTGCTCACGACTGTCGCCCTGACAATCCCGATATTCTTCAATTCATAAGTTCTCGACCATGAACCTACTGTCTCCAAGACTGTTCTGTTTGGATTAACTGTTGAAACAGCATACTTAAGACCTACAGGGTGATAGATGTAGTGAAGATCCACTGCCATTGCTTCCTCAAGAGCAAGAATGTCTCTATCTGTCTGTGTTCTGATCGGAGCTTGCTCCCCAGTTACTACAGCCCCATTTGTAAACATGAATACAGAGTACTCAGTGCTACTTCCGCTGTTAGCGGTAGGGATATCGTCAGAAACGATAACTCTAAGACCCATAAATGTTGGAACTGTTGGGCTACCAAATGCGTTCTGAATAGAACCACCTGACGCTGTAGCACCACCACCATTGATGTCTGTTGCTGCAACAAAATCAACTGCTCTTCTTTCTACCAAGTCATAGTAACAACGGCTATGCATTGCGATTGATGTAAGCTTCGATCCTTTGTCGCCTAGTAAAGACTGAGCCTTCGCAACGTGTCTAGGACTTAATGCTGTAGGTGTATCACCTGATTCAGAATCAATACAAAGATCAAACAATGCTGAAGCACTTGAGTTTGCATTAAGAGAACCAAAAGCACCAGTCAAGCAAGAATATAGATCCTTCTGTTTCTGGTTGTTGACGTATGCAGCCATTTTCTGTGCAATAGCAGCCATAGGATCAACACTGCTTCCAACAGCAAGACTAGCTAAATCTCTCGCACTGAACGCACGTCCTCTGTGGAGTACGGCTGCAATCTGATCGCCTGTTGTTATCTTTGCTGGAGTTAATGATGTTGAGTCTGTTAGAACTTCAAAATCACCTGATAAGTTTGCAGAATATGATGGGATTTTTACAAAGTCGCCACCTCTTTCTGCTGAAAGATTTAATTCAGCCAAAGGTTGTACAACCCCACTCTGTAGAAAGCTATCTGTCTGAGTAGTAGCCTCAATTAAGTAGGGGGTGAACACTTCTGGTATGATCAAATCCGACCTCAATGTAGCCATTGGATTTAATTAAAAAGTAAAAGATATGTTCAGTTCGAGGCACAACCTCTGACATGGCACAACCACGTTGTCTATATACTAACCTGTTACTGCGTTTTTGAGCATATTATATTTATTAATGTCTGTTCTATATAACCTAGCTTGCTCTGTAAGGTTGAATGATTCCTTTGCAAAAGGGTTTTTATCTGTTGCAACAAACTCAGTCTGTACCTTTGTTGTTGTTGCTCCACCACCTTGTGGTCTTGGATTCTTTTGCACCCATTGAGGCATATTTTGTTGAGCCCATTCTTTAACAGATGTTCTGTTATATCCATCAACAACAACAACTGTGCCATCTGTTTCTCTAGCAAGCTGATCCTTGCTTATACGGCTCAACACATATTGAGGGTCATGCACAACATCAGCAAGTGCTGTTACTGCTGGAGCTTCAACTTCTAACTGTCTTTTTTCTGCTAGTAGCTGCTCTATTTTTTGTTTTTGCTGTTCTTCTGCTTGTCTAAACTGATTCGCTAGTTTTTCTGTAGCCTCTTCATATCTGCCCTTTGCCTCAAGCTCTTCCTGTTCTTTTTTTTGCTTAAAAGCAATCAAAGCATTTACATCTACATCTTGAGGAACAGCTTTTGCAGCTTCCTTAGCTTTCTTGTAATCATCTAATATTTCAGAATTAGATTTTCTTAGTCTTTCAACTTCTGCCTTCAATGCAGCCATTTCAGCTGAGTTATCAGGCTTGATTACTTCGTCTGCCATAAATAAAAAATTTACAATTATTCACAATATTAGCTCCACTTTGTCTTGTCTGCCCAAAAAGCTGCTGACATTTTGCCTTTTGCAATATTTTTAGCGTGTCTAGCCTTAAAACTCTTGCGTTTTGCCTTATCTGCGTCTGATTCTCCTTTTCTTGGCGGTTTTGTAGCTGCTCCCTGCATACCAAACCTGATAAGCTTGACCTTATCGCCTTCTTTTGCGAGAACAACGTGAGATTTTGTTGGGTGTGATGGGGTTCTCTTTGGTTTGTTGAAACCAGCTAATCCAAACCTTTTGAGTCTAGGATCACTCATTTACCTTTCCTCTTCATTGCCATATTGTGTGCTTCAGTAAATGAAACCCCTTCTCTCATCTTGCGTTTCATATATTCCATGTGAGCTTTTGTGTGACCATGAGCCTTTTGGTGCTTTGCAAGTGTGTTCTTTTGTCTGGTAGTAAGCTTCATCTTTTTTTGTTGTACCTTGAATAGATCGCTGCGTCTGCTGTTCTTGCTTTATCACCTCTCATATAACTATTTACTCTGCCCATAGCCCACGCTGCCATAGGAACATTTCTTGAACCGCTAGATAAATAAGCTCCCTGCCCTTTTCTATAAACAGCCGCAAGCTCTCCATAAAAAAACTTTGTGCCATCAGCTTTTTTCTTAAGACTGTTTTTAACGCTTTCGCTTAGTGGTTTTCTTCTTTTTGCCTGAGACATTTTGTTTTGTGCGTGATTTTGAAACAGCTTTTATATCAATATACTCTCCTTTTCTATAAGCTTCGGCAGTTCGTTTTATCTCAGCTGCTTTCGCAGACTTATTTTTAGAACCAGACAGATATTTTTTCGGAACACCTGTCTTTTTGTCCTTTGGAACTCGCCTTAGTTTTCTAGTCACTTTTTACTTTTCTTTTTAGCAGTAGTTTTAGTTTCTTTAACTTTCTTAGGCTCTTCACCTTGCTTTGTGAATTGATAACCCATTACTTTTTACCTCCTTTCTTTTTCTTCTTTGTTCCTTTGGGCTTCATTGAGCCATATCCAACACCTTTAGGCATGACAATAAAAGTAGCTGACTTTATCTTACTTCCTTTTGCGTTTTTTAGCAGTTGATAAAGCTATTGCTTGAGCTTGTTTTAATGTCTTGCCCTCTTTCATCAACAAACGTATGTTGCCAGAGATAGTCTTTTGTGATTTGCCTTTTTTTAGTGGCATTAGTCTGCAAAGTATTTATCTACTAATTTTAAATCTTTCTCATTTTCAGCACCAGCATATAAAACTTCTACTAGCTCACCAATAAGCTCTTTGTCCTCTCCCTTTGCTTCATTAATTAAAGACAGCAGTTTTCTAGGTGCGTCCCTTGACTCAGGAAAACTCCCAGCAACTTTTAATGCCTGTTCCTTTAGTTCCATTTTTCGACTACTTGTAATGAAGCATCAAGAGTTTCCTCTATCCATTTATAGGCAGAGGGTGATGCTTTCTTTAATTCTACAGGAGAAAAGATATATTGAACAAATGTTTCTGCAAATCTTTCTTTATAGTTTCCTGTACCATAAGCACTAGGTATCCAGTCATAAGAATCTAATTTATTGAGGTTGTTTGTGTAATGAACTTGATGCCCCATTTCATGCACATAAGTTTTAAGCCAGTTTGTACCCTCATCAAATCTACCTTTACCATTTGCTGACCAGTAATTCCTTCTGTCCCAATTAGGGTTATTTTGATTATTTTTTGCGTAATTGACAGCATCTTTCACATCATCTTGCATTTGTTTCACGCTTTTGATTGCTTTTTGTTTACCTTTGGCTTTTACAACAATATGGTTTGATCCTCTTGTTGTCATGCCGTTCATTAGCTTTCTACCTTTACCCCCTGCTGTGTAATATTTTTTTAGCTCAAAAGAAACAAATCTAAAATCATTTGTATCCAAAGCTCGCTCTACATCTCTAAGGGTGTCTGTAAACCCAAAAACATTTGAATTTTTAATTGACCTTTGAATACTTTTTTTGAATTGTGGATTATTT
>Ga0208159_1000466_pt1 | contig 16382 bp, 27 predicted proteins | sample 9_EtaG_FD_184082 | JGI IMG/M metagenome (GOLD analysis project Ga0208159, IMG submission 184082) | Marine viral communities from the Subarctic Pacific Ocean - 9_ETSP_OMZ_AT15188 metaG (SPAdes) (version 2) | ecosystem: Environmental > Aquatic > Marine > Oceanic | place: Pacific Ocean | collected... | reverse complement strand
TCCAAGTAAAAAATACTAAGATGCTTTCCAGAAATATATGTCCAGCATTTGTTAAGTATGTGTAGTCGTGATGACTCAATAACAGCACTAAAAATACGCATACCATTTGAGAGTAGATAAATACATTCATCAATACTCTGTTTGTACTTGTTAATGTTTTACTTAAATCGTTTCTAAATTCCATTGAGCTTTTGCTCATACCTGTTGTTTTATTGTTCATATTGCCTCCTTTGTTTCCATAGTCGTTCTAAATAAGCTCGTTCTCTTATTTCATTCTTAAACACTTCTCTGTACCACTCTCTAAAATTAAGCACTAATATATCCACTTCTTGACCAGTTCCAATGTTCTCTATCTTGGACAATGTCTAAGTAAGATGTTTGAAACTCTTTTGCTCTTTGATTAATATAGTAAGATGAGTCGTATCTATGACCTCTGCTTTGCTTACGCTCTTTCTCATAAGCTTGATAGCTTTTGATTAAGTTCCTTAACATACCAGCAAATCTTGACTGCTCATCATAAGGACCATTGTTAATTACAAAGATACAAGTCTTTCTAGCTTTTCTAAATTTATTCTTAATAGACACTGGGTCGTTTAAACGGCTCTTGTACATCGTTGATAATTTTGCCCAGAACTCTTCTTTTATCTGCTTATCGTCTTTCCACTTCAGATTATTTTCTAGGTGTTGTCTTCTCTCACTTGCTTTGTCTTGAGCTGTCATATACGGCATATCTTCTTTCAAAGATAGATGTAAGTATTTAACTACTAATCCGTCTTCATTCACTGCTCTTCTAATACCAGAAATACTCTGCAATCCTTTGATATTACTTCCAAAAGTATATGTGCTGTAAGAGTAAGAACTTCTACCACATATAGTAGCTGTGTAGTCTCTTCCTCCGTGTGCTCCTCTGTGTCTCAACCACTCTTCTCTGTACCACATAGGTTTACCATCTTTAAGAACTAATACCACTTCATCTTTTTTAATATGAATAGTCTCACGCCAATATTCGCTACGACCTCGTAGCTGTGTCCACTCTGCATCTTCTTGAGCAATGATAAATACGATACCCTCTTTTACTATGGTGTCGTTTAAACGGAGCTCATCGTCTTGCAATTTGTTCCAATCTATTCCTAGTTTTGCTCCAAGATTTTTAAATCTTTTTAACTGGTGTCTAGTGTTCCAGTGGCTCAGTTTTAAGTTGTTAATTGTTTTATTCATAATACCTCCTAGCTTGTGTGTTTACCATTTAATATTTAAATCGCCTTGCAATAGTTTTGCTTTGCTTTTTTTAGGCGTTTTTAAAAGAGTGCTTATTTCATCGTGTACTATCTTTGCTGTTTTTTCAGATAACATAACTTCATACTGCTGTCCGTTGTTATCATACCATTCAATAAATACACCCCATTCAAAATTGACTTGTTTCATAATACCTCCTAGTTTGTGTGTTAGCTAATACTATTAAATTCTAAAACAAGTGTCAAGACTTTTCTTTGACCTCGTTTAAACGCTCTCTCCCATTTTCTTCAGCTCTTTATTTATATAGTCTAGCATTATCTCTGCTTGTGTGTTTTCAGTTTCAAAGATAGTATGCTCTTCTCTTTCTTCATCATAATATCTGCCATCATAATCTTTGAACTCTCTATCCATTATTCTTTTGTTGCATCTTAGCGTAGTCTCGCAACTTGATTTAATACCCATTACTATTGTTTTATAATCTGGTATTTCCATATTATTCTCCTCTCGTTTAAACGCTGTCTACAACAGCTTAGTGCCTTCTCCAAATTTATCTTCTACTAACTCATTGATTTTTTTGACTAAATCCCTATCAAATAAATAGCTGTCATAACCATCTATCGATTTTTTAGCTCTACTTCTTATTTTTTTAATAGTATTGTAGTCTCTAAAAAATAGGTCAGCCTCATCCATTAGTTTTATTGTGCTACCTATAACATCACTCATACTATCAAACTCTCCTCCATTAGCGTAAAATCCAATAACATAATATCCTTCCATATCCTTATTAAATCCTCGCTTTTTGTCGTGAGCCCATTGCCAGCTGTCTGGCTCTTTTACCAAGTGAAATCCAGCTGTTAGCTCTCTGTCATAAAAAGGTATAGGTTTTACTTTGTTCTCTTCACCAGTGATAGCATCGTAGTTTGCTAAGTCTGGGCTATAAGCAAATAAATGTTGATTAGCCCAAGGGTGTCCTGAAGGTAAAGCTACATAACCACAGCCCCATCCATTTCTTGTATCATTTTCTTTAATAGTCCAGTAGTAAGTTGTACCATCTGCTTTTGTTTCTTTTATCCATCTTTCTTTCATATTGTCCTCCTTAGAGCTCGTTTAAACGCTCTGTGTTTTATTTTTCTTTGTTCCATCTTCGTTTCTACCAAACATCCAAGCTTTACTAAAATTGTTCAATCTGTCCAGAGTCTCTGGGTCTGTTGGTAAAAAAGACATAAGAAATCTTTTTTGCTCTGCTGTTTGACCCCAAGCATCAGCATTATTTATAACTGGTCGCATTGGGTTATTCTCATCTCTTCCAGCATCTGAGTAAAGCATATTTAAAGCCATCTCTCCATCTTCAGCTGTCATACTCAAAGTTATATCTGTTTTTGTAAGATGACAAAATATAGTTAAAGTTTTCTTTTCGTTTAAGTCTTTGATAGCCTCTCTAGTGCTTTGTGCTCTTCCGTTGTAGTCTTTCAAAGCTTTTGTAAATCTTTTAGTTATTTTCATAATTGCTCCTTTGTGTGTTTTGCAATATGTAAAGAGTTTAAAAATAACTTTTTCAAGTTGTCAAGCAGAAAAATAAAAATATTTTAAAAAAGTTTTCATAGTATAAAAAAGCCCAGATGTCAAGCTTTTTTTATTTCTGTCTAGTTTTACTCCTCTATAAACGCCAGAGAATAGCCCTAGAACGCAATAAAATAAAAAAAAGGTCTTATGGTATGCTTGTTTTTATCTGTCCTCGGAAACCTTGTTAAAATATTCCAGAATTTAGAGCCGTAAATAAAACGCTGTTTAAACGCTCTCAAGTTATCCACATCTTATACACAATTTGTGGAAAACTTCTAGACTCCGTTTAAACGCTCTGAAAAAAAGGGCAAAAAAAAAGGGCTATTTCTAGCCCTCTTTTTTTAGTTGGTCTTGCTTTAGAATGTAAAGCCAGCAACATCTTCTGGCATTACCCAGCCACAAGCTGTGTAAACAGACTTCATATTTTGAAAATCTTTTACGATGCTCTGGCTGGTGTTTTTGCCTCCACCAATTACATAAGTTTTTGATGGGTCAATCTCCACAAGCTCTGTTGGTGTAGAGATGTAAGCTTTGCCTTTAATCTGTCTTACTCTACAAGTCAAGCCGTAAGTTTCAAATAAGCCGTTTAAACGCTCCCTCGTTGTCGGTGTGTTCCAGCCAGCCAGTGTAAAGTATAGCCCCTTCTGAATTTGGTTGAAATTTGCAATCAAATTGCCGTGCAAATATAGGTACATCTCGACAAATCCGTTAGGGTCTTTTATCTCTTCGCCTTTACCATTCGTGCTAATGTATCTTCCTCTTACTTCTGTATTGTTCATTTTCATTGCTTTTCTGTTATAAAAAGCATCTGCTGTTTTTAGTGTTATTTGTCTCATTGTTTCACCTCCTGTGCTGTTTGTAGTTCTTCCTCTAAATCCCAGAGCTTTAGCAAGTCTGGGCTAATTCCAGCCTCTACTTCTAAAGGCTCTCCTATTGCTAAACATCCGTCTATACAAATATCCCTTTGTTCTTCTATTTTCCATTTCAAATTCTCTATATCTACTTTAACAATTCCTCTTCTGATATATTCTAATTTTACTTGTCTTGAATAGGTCATTTTTTCGCCTCCTGTCTTCTAGCTTTCGCTCTGTTTAAACGCTGTTTAATCTTCTTTGCGTGTCTGTTCTCTCTGGCTTGTCTGCCTTGCTCTGCTTGAGCCTCTAAGCCCTTAATCTGTACTAAATTTAAGCCTGTATATTTCATAATACCTCCTTAAGTATGGTTGTTTAATTTAAGCCTAAGACTAGAGACGCCGTTTAAACGACGCCCCCAGTTTCGCCCTTGTGGGCTCTTCAGTTAGGCATTCTCCAATTTTAATTCGTCTTGCATCTCTAACAGCGTATCATCTAAATTTTTGATGCTGTCGTTGTTCTTCTTGACTATGGAAGTAAGAGCAAAAAATCTGTCAATAGTGATAACAGCGTTTCCGTATTTCTTACCTAGTTGAATATGATAATCGCCCTCACCACAGCATAAACATTTTCTGCTGGTCATCTGCTCTATTCTTAAACGATTTGTATTAAATCCGTGGTCGCAGTCGTTTTCTGTGCCGTAACATCTAACCTTTAAATTCCTGTTAGTATCACGGCGTAAGCCCTCCAGATTTACCTCTTGAAGTGGGAACTTTCCGATGGTCTTAATGATGCCGTTTAAACGCCCCTTAAGCTCTTCGCCAGCGTATGTGCTGGTTAGCTTGCCCTCAAGTCCGATAGCTCTAGCCATCTTGTCAAAGTCTCCACCTTTTTTGTGTCCACTTTTATTGTCGTCGATAGCGTGAATTAACTCGTGAGCTAATGTGTCCAGAACATCGACGCTGTTATTCTTACCTGTCGTCGCTATATTCATCTGGATAATATTTACAACCTCTTTTTTTGGCTTGTCTTTGCCAGCCGTGTAATGCGTTGGATAGCATAGCCCCAGCGTCGTATGTCCGTGGGTCTTGTTCGCTGTTCTAAGCTGTGAGACATTGATACGAATATTCTTAGGAACTTTAAAGCCGTGCGGTCTAAAAACTTTGTCGCTTAACTCTTGCGTCGCTTTTTCAAACCATTGCGTAACTGCTACATCGTGGTTAACTACTTTAAACTCCTTAACTTTTTTCTGTGCGTTTTGGGTCGCCACCTTCTGTGATTTCATTTTATTTCCTTTGTTTGTGTGTGTTAAAATCATAAACCAATATAATAAATTCTAGGCAATGTGCAAACTTTTTTATTTGTCGTCATAGAATCGGCTTAAATCTGGGGCTATGGTCTAGGCTGTTTAAACAATCCAGCTTGTGAATCTGGGGCTGGTAATGTAGGCATTTAAAGGCTGTTTAAACGCTGTGTATATATACTGGCTTGGGTCTGGCTGGGGTCTAGAAATAAGATGTATATATAATTTCAGGCGTATGAAAACGGGCTGTAATATAATAATAAACTAGAGGTTGTCAAGTGATGCTGTCTCTCCGTCGACAAACAAGTTTCTGAAAAGTTGCCAAGAAAAGAAATAAAAAATAATGCTTGACTTTGTCATATAGTTGTAAGTCTAACAATATCAAGAGTTAAACTGAATCTCAACGAACTTCTAGGAATCGTAACTAGAAAAAGACCTGGGGGGCTATTTAAAAAAAAGAACTTCACACAAACTTGGGCTATTTTTTTAGTTTGTATTGTGTCTGGAAGTGTTGATATTGCTTAACTTACGGAAACGGCTAACTATATAACTATACTAGCTAGTAGTTTAGTAGAGTTATCCTAACTAAAGTTAATAAAAAAAACACCAGATGTCAAGTACAAAGTAACTAAGGATGTAAAAAATATAATAAAATTTTTCTTGACTTTTTCCAATCTATAGGTTTAAGCTCTAATATGTTCAAAGGACCAAATGGAGCAGGTAAGGGTGATAAACCAAGACCTACATCTATATCTAGAAAACAATACGAAGAACGCTGGGATAAAATCTTTAGAAAGGATAAGAAGGATGCCAATAAAAAAACCAAAAAAACCAACTAAGAAAGATATACTATATCATATAGCCCTCATTAGACAGGATATATTTAAACTACATGAGAAAACGATGTTAATAGAATCAGTCATTAATAAATATATTAAAATGAAAAAAGATACAGATAAATTTAATAAATATTTACAAGACCAAATAAAGGGAGCAGAAGTTGAAGAAACTAAAAAAGATAAAAAATAAAACAATGAAGCTTTCTATTAATGGTCACGAGTATAGTATTCGATTTATATCTGGTGCTAAGGTAGACTTAGGTTCAGATGAATCAGAAATACTAGGTGCTATTTCTATGCGTAACTGTGAAATAGTATTAGAACACGAAATGAAAGATAGTAAACTACTAGAAGTGTTAGTACATGAAGTATTACATGGTATTACACACGGAACTAGTTTAGACATGACCGAAACTCAAGTACAAGTATTAGCAAATAGTTTGTATCAATTAGGTTTTGGTGAATATTTATGGAAAAAAGCAGGAGGGAAATATGATTCCTAATTATGATGCAATAATTAAAAAAGCAAAAGCACTATGTGATGATAAAAATATAGACTATGCACAAGTAAAAGAACCGTTTTCTAACTTTGAAATGGTTGAAGCATTAAAAATATGTGATGCACAAACTGGCATTCTTGTTCGTATCTCTGATAAAATAGCTAGAATCTCTAATCTCTTGAAGAGAAATGGCGAAAGAGCTGTGAATGAAGAAAAGGTAGAAGACACAATGCTTGATTTAATAAATTATAGTGTAATATTGCTGAGTTACACTATGTACAGTAAACAATATGACTCAGAAAACGGAGAACAGAATGATTAATCCAGGTAAAATATTAGAACACAATACAAAAAAGGCTAAAGTAAACCTACATTGTCTTACCGACATACACGTAGGTAGTAAAGTTTTTGATAGAAGTCTGTTTTTAAAAGCAGTACAGATGATAGATGAAGACCCAAATGCACTTTGGTTCGGAAATGGTGATATGTTAGAGTTTATACCACCTAACTATCACATACCAGAGGGTGACCAGTTGTTTGATAACAACGAACAATACGCTCAATTTGTAAAAATGATACGACCTATCATGAATAAGTGTGTATTTTTGCGTGGAGGTAATCATGATACGCTACGTTCTGTTAGATTAGCAGGAATTGATATAATTCGTGTGCTATGTGACGACCTTGAAGTACCATATTACCCATTTCCAGGGTATGCAGTGATTAATTATAAGCATAATCGCTTCTGTTTTGCAAGTGGACATGGAAAAAGTGGTGCTAAGAACGGAGATATGGAGCTAACTAGGCTTAGAAACATATTTCCAGACGCTGATATGTATTATTTGGGGCATAACCACCAATTATACGCAAAACCAGTAGATTCTTTTGAAATAATGCAAGATAGTGAAGAAGTAAGAAGACAATGGTTTGTGCGTGGGGGTTCTTTTATAGGATATGCTGAATATGCACGCTATGCTATGTTTGAACCACAAACAAAAGGATGGGTAGAAGTGCGTTTAAGCGATAAAGACCCAGAATACATCGTACATCGTAAATGAAGAAAAGAACTATAAAAGGTCAGGAGCACATTGTATATGACAATATCAACGAGCTCAGGCAGGCTATGCCATTACAAGACGTACTAGAAGATTGGCGAAACGCTCCAGTTAGTTCATGGACCTTAACAGATGATGGGCAGGTTTGTGAGGTGTTAGAACGTGGGGTTATCAACAATCAGCGATATGTACGCACAGCGATTGGGATGTTTAACTGTGCTCCTACCATAAAAATGGAAGGCGAACTACGACAAAGTATATACAAGTTTAGTGGTAAAAACTCTAATACTGTATTTAAAGAACGTAAGAAGCCTACAAAGAAAGAATTTTTGTTTGCAAAGTATGTTGCGAAGGGAGATGGGATAATAGAAGCGTTTAAACAAGCTTATCCTCAATCTAAGTCTGAGCAGTATATTAAAGAGCAAAGTAGTATGTTACTAAAAACAGAAAGGATAAAAACCTTGATTGACAAAGAAATACAAAAGATATTAGAGAAAACAGAGATAACACCAGAGTATCTGCTATTGAAGACAAAAGAGATTGTAGATAACATTGAAGCAAGAGATAGCGATAAGATTTCGTCGCTAAAGATGCTAATGGAAATATCTGGGTTACTAGGTAAAAAAGAACAAAAAACAGAATCTATCGCATTGTTTAAGGGTTTTAGCCCTGAGCAGTTAGCAGCATTGGAAGGTAAAGATGTCAAAAAAATCGCAAGCCAAGAACGAGAAATTCCTCAACTGCCAGATGTGCGAGAGGAAAGTGAAGATAAAGAAGTCGCCGATAACGTATAGTGACTTTTTGTTGAACACTATCATGAATATACCTATGGATAAGTACATCACTGTTGATTGTGCTTGTCTTTGTATGTATGATGAAGATATGGACTTAATAGGGTTTAGTAAGGAATTTATAGAGAATAATGGAAAAGCTTAGTTTATCTGATAAGGAGAAGCTGTTACATAAAGCTTCTAAGGATTTAATACTGTTTGGTAAGTTGTTTTTACCAAATGATTTTTTACATAAATCAGCATCACCTCCTTTTCACTACGACCTTGGTAAAAAATTAATTAGTACAAAACCTGGAGCACGTATTTGTAATGTGCTTCCAAGAGGTTTTGGAAAATCAGTATTAATGAAAGCAGCAATAATGCATAAGCTGTGTTTTACACCAGAAGACCAATCTATGTTTATGGCTTGGGTAGCTGAAGAACAAGGTCAGTCTATTGACCACGTCAAATATATACGTTCACACTTAGAAACAAATCAAGCTATTAGATATTACTTTGGTAATCTATGTGGGGGTGACGTTGGCAAGAGATGGACAGAAAAAGACTTAATTACAACAAAAGGTCATCGTATCATAGCAAAAGGTACATCACAGCGTCTTAGAGGTCGTGCTGAGGTAGATACACGTTATACAGGTATCATACTTGATGACTTTGAGTCAGAGTTAAACACAAAGACTGCTATACGTAGAGATGAAATTAAACAATGGATTGTATCTACGGTATATCCATCATTAGAAGAAAGTCCTGGTAAAGAGGGCTGGATATGGCTTTCTGGTACGATTGTACACTACGATGCATTCTTACAAAACATTGTAGACGGTTGGCAAGATTCTGTAAAACATAAAAAGAAATATCCGTGGGATGTAACCTTTATTCGTGCTATCGAAGATGGCAAGCCAGCATGGGAAGAACAGTTTCCATTATCTAAGTTAAATCAAAAAAGAAAAGAATACATAGAAGCAGGTAAAGTAGATAAGTTCGCTCAAGAATATTTAAACGATGCTAGAGATGCTGCTTCAGCCTCTTTTAAGATGGATAATATAAATTACCACAATTATGAGTTTCACACAGATGGACAGTTTACTTATTTAAGAGATGACAAGGAAATGATACCTATCTATACTTATATGGGCGTTGACTTAGCACATACAGCATCTAGTACTTCAGACTATCAAGTTATTGTAGTTATGGGTATGGATGCAGATAAAAACAGATATGTCATAGATTATTACCACGATAAGATACCAGCATTCGATATGCCAGATGAAATATTAAAGATGGCTAAAAAATACTCTCCAATACGTAGATGTGCTGTAGAGACAGTAGGTGCACAAGAAATGGTACGTGATATGGTAGAACGTATGGCAAGAAAAGAAAAAAGACTATTACCTGGTATTAACAAAGGAGTGAGACCTCCACATGGAATTAAAAAAGAAGACAGGCTAGAGATGTCTTTAGGTAGTATTATCAACAGTAAGAAGCTCTATATAAAAAAAGAACACTCAGAACTAATAGATGAAATTTTTGAGTTTCCTAAAGGAAAGCATGATGACTTGTTAGATGGATTATATTATGCAGACTTTTTTGCTAAAGCACCTAGAAGTAGAGTTATGCAGAATGATGAGTATGAAAGACCAGACGATTTTCCTACACAGGCACGTACAAAAATAAATTGGATGACTGGATTAAAAATATGAGAAATCGACTAAAAGGCTGTTTTAAATTAAACAGGGTTATGGTATCTGATTATACATTAGAAAAATACATTGACTACTTAAAAAGGGTAGAAGGGTACGCAAATAAAGTAGGGGAAAAGTTTTATCCGTATGACTCGCCAGAAGGTGGGCTTAAAACTATTGGTTACGGTTACAAGCTAAAAACGCTTGAAGAACAAAATACTTATGAGAAAACAGGTTTGAGCGAAAGAGAGGTAGAAGACCTCTTGTTGCACGAAGCACAACTATCTGTTGTAAAAGCTAAAAACTTCTGTGTAAGCAGAAATAGAAAATGGTCTGATGTGGATGACAGGATGAAATATGCCTTAGCTGATTACTGTTTTAACTTAGGGGGACTAAAAAAGTTCCCAACAACTGCAAAATTCTTAATGCATAATAATGTAGATGGTGCATTAGAAGACGACCCAGGGAGACCTGGGTTTAAGCAGTATGAAAGAGTGTTCAAAGACCCAGAAGGTAAAAGAAGAAGATTAGGTAGAAACAAAGAGTTCTACAAAGAATTTTTACAACCGTATATGGAGCAAGTATGAAAATAGATACATCAGGTTTACAAAGAAGATTATTTAACTTTGGTAAAAAAACCAAAGATAAAACAAAAGGATTTATGAAAAGATTTACTGTTGAAGCAGAAAATTTAAGAAGAGCAGAGTATAATGCTCAAAGAGATGCAGGAAAAGTAGATTATTTACCAACAAGAGGTCTAATGAAAGAGCAAAAAGCTATTAAAGAAGATAGAAAACGCAGACAACAAATGAAGGTTAAATAATGTCAAGAATACAAGAAGACGATAAAGCAAGAGAAAATAGAGAAATATTTCAACGTTATGCAGAAGCTAGAAGAGACTGGGATGTTGAAGCTAGAGATGCAATAGATTTTACACTAGGGAATCATTATACAGCAGAAGAGTCAGAAGTATTACAATCTGTAGGTCAAGCAGACTTTACTATTGACAGAATATATGCTGCTATAGATAAGTTAAAATCTCTTATGACATCAAGACCTGTAAAGTTTGGTGTTACTGCTAGAGAAGATTCAGATACTAAATTAGCTAATGTTTGGAGAACATTATTAGAATATATCTATGATATATCAGATGGGCAGCATCACTTCAAACAAGCTGTACACGATTATGCTACTGCTGGTATTGGTTATTTTTATGCATACACAGAGCCAGAGGCAGATTATGGTAGAGGAGAAGTTATGTTTACTCACGTAAATCCATTCAGAGTGTACGTAGACCCTGCTTCTAGAGACAGGTATTTTAAAGATGCTGCGAACATTTTGATGTCTACCATCTTAACAAAAGAACAATTATTAGATTTATACCCAGATGTAGAAGAGTTTTTACCAAACATTGAAACACACAATATGTCTGACTATTATGATGATTACCCTGACTCACAGCAGAAAAACTCACAAAATGTATTTACACCTGCTGAAGTAGAAGACAAAGATTATGAAAGTACAATAGCACAACGTTATCGTATTATAGAACGTTTTAGTAAAGTCAGAGTACCTTACTACAGAGTAGCTGACCAACAAAACAACACTGAAACAATAATGAGTGCAGAGGCATTTCAAATATTTATGGCTGAGAATGAAGCTCAGTTTAACAACAATACATTTGCTTTTGTTGAGATACCACAAACAAGAATTAAAGTTACAGCATCATTAGGGCAAGTCCTTCTATATGAAACTATATTGGACACTGATACTTATCCTATCGTTCCTATACCAAATATATGGACTAATACACCATATCCTAAATCAGATGTGAATAAAGTTAAAGATATGCAAAGATTGCTTAATAAGCTATTTTCTCTTGCATTATCTCATGCTCAAACTTCTGCTGGTCTAAAATTATTAGTACCACAAGGAAGTGTGGAAAGTATTTCACAGCTTGAGAAAGATTGGGCTAATCCTAATGCTGTAATTGAATATGACCCAAGTTATGGAGAACCACATTTTCCTTCTCCACAACCTTTAACAAGTCAGTTTTATGCTCTTATAAATCAAGTAGAGCGTTATATTGATTTAAACTTCGGAGTTCCTGAACTATTACAGGGGTTCAAAGAGGGTGCACCTCAAAGTGTTCGTGGCACAATGCTACTTGCACAAATGGGAGAAGGTCGTGGTGCTTCTAAGTTGCGTGACATTGAAATGGCATTGCAACAGCTTGGGAAGGTTTTATATCAAATGTCTAAAGAACATTACACATTTGAAAAGAAATTTAGAATCGTACAGCCAAACAATGATATTACTCAGTTTGCTATTAATAATAGATTGTATGATGATAAAACAAAAGAATTGGTCAAAATAGAAAATGATATTACTGCAGGACAATTTGATGTTCGTGTTGTTTCAGGCTCAACTATGCCTAATAATAAACACGCTGAATATCAAATGTATCTAGAGGCATATCAACTAGGACTGATTGATAGAACTGAAGCATTAAAGAAAACAGAAATCTTTGATAAAGAAGGAGTTCTGCAGCGTACTGGAGAAGTACAAAAAATGCAAGGTATTATTAGTCAATTACAAGACCAGATAAAGATTCTATCTGGAGATTTACAAACTGCCCAAAGAGAGTCTATGTCTGACAGAAAACGTGTTGAGGTACAGAAATTTAAAACTGACCTTAATAAAGTGGTTACTGGGGCAAAGGCTCAACAGAAAGTAAATACAGAAAGAACCAAACGTCAACAAGAACAACAGGTGCAGGCTGGAATAAATTCATTACTGTCAGAAGATATTGGTGAACAATAACAGCACATCGAAAGGAAAATAAAATGAGTGACGAATATATAAATGAAACTTTAGAAGGTTCTGAAACTTCTGAAAATAATGATATAAGTGAGCCAGAGATTCAACAGGATTTGAGTTCTGACGTACCACAAGAAGATGAGGTGCGTAAATTCCAGTCTATGTATGATAAAGCTCAGGCTGAGTTAGACAAAGTAAAACCAGTAGCAAAGCTATTTCAGGACAATCCTGAGCTGGTAGATGTTGTCAGAGACCACTTATCAGGGGGTAAAGGACAGGACAAAGAGCAAATACAAATAAATGAAGAGGAATTTAATCCTTGGGATGCGTATACAAATCCAAATAGTAAATCATTTCAATTAAGACAACAAGAGATTGATGATGCTGTTAGCTCAAAAATGAGAGACTATATGGGTCGCTTAGAAGCACAGCGTCAAGTGGACACTCTTAAATTAAGAGCACAAACTGAATACAAGATGTCTGAAACTGATGCAAACGACTTTGTAGATTTTGTTACAAAACCTAAAGACCAACTTCCTCTAGAGACACTGTTTAACGTATGGAATACAAATAAAAACGGTTTACCACAAGTAAATGAAAATATTGAAAGCGTAAAGCGAACACAACAAAAACCTAAGTCAGCTGGTTTAGTACAAGGTGGACAACCTCCTAAAGCATCTGATGAAGATAGTATGTGGTCCAATATTATGAAAGCTGGTAATACTCGTTCTATACGTAGCAGTATTGCAAAAAAGTAAAACGTAAAGGGGAAATAAAATGGCAATAAATAGTGGACAACTTAAAGTACATAATCTTTCTGCTTCTACTACAGCAACTGGTGCTAGTAACACTGGTGTAGCTCCTGACCAAAGAAGACTGTTTAACTTCAGCGATAGAATTGCTGAATTAGCACCTGAAGAATCACCATTCTTCGTGTACTTATCAAAAACAGCTAAACTTCCTACTGACGATTCTTTGTTCCGTTATCTTGAAGATAGGTCAAAGATTAGTTATACAAGTAGAGAGTTCTTCATCAAAGGAGCTGTTGGTACAGTAGCAGCAGGAACAGATTATAACGTAACCGTAGAAACAGCTAAAACTAATGGAGCTTCTGTAGACTTCCTTGTAAAAGGTATGGTAATTGCAGTAAGAACTATTGGAGACGGTGGTACGGATGCAGGATATGGAAATGCAATCTTAAGAATTGAATCAGCAGTAACCGATAATGGTTCAGATTCATCTTTTTCAGCTAAATGTATTTCTGTATCAGGAACATCAGGTTCTGACTCTATCGCAGATGAAGATAGATGTCAAGTAATCGGTTCAGCGTTTGCAGAAGGTACTGGGTCACCAGACGTATTCTCAGAAGGCATTGATGATGGATTTGGATATACTCAAATCTTCAAAACTGCTGCAGAGATTACAAACACTGCATACGCAACTCAACTTCGTGGATATTCTAACGAATTTGAAAGAGTGCTAGCTATGAAAATGAGAGAGCACAAAATTGATATTGAAAGAGCTATGCTTTTTAACCAAAAAGCAAGAGTAAACGGCATTCAATATTCAGAAGGTCTAGTAGGACACATCATCAAAAATAGTACTTTTGTTGATGCTTCTGCTGCTGACCCAGCATTAAAATACGAATCAGGTAAAGCATACGCTAAGCAATATGCAACATCAGAATTAACTTATGATGCATTGCTTGGCGACTTTGAAGTACTATTTGACCCAGCTAGAGGTGGAAGTAACGAAAGATTAGCATTAGCTTCTCTTCCTGTAATTTCTTACTTCAACAAAATGGGTAATAATAGTTTTTCTGATGTTTCAACAAACGCAACTCAATATCAAATCAACATGGATGAATTATCAGGACAGTTTGGTCACCAGTTAATGGAAATCAACACTGTTCACGGTTCTGTATACATGGTTAAAGAACCATTATTCAGAGGACATTCATCTGGTTTAATGTTGATGGCTGATATGAGTAAGCTATACTACAGACCATTAGTTGGTAACGGTGTTAACAGAGATACTCAAGTTATGACAAATGTACAAAGTGCAGATGAAGACTTGAGAAAAGACATGATTCTTACTGAAGCAGGTCTTGAGGTATGTTTACCAGAATCTCACTACTTAATCAACGTGGAAGGAGTATAACATGGCTAGAGCATCATACTTAGAAGTAAATAGTGGTGTAAGTAATTTTAAAATGAAAGTTGAAAATGTTGTAGCAGATAGAACACTAACTGCAAACGACTCAGGTAAAGTGTTTACACTAGACCAAGACGCTTCATTTAATATTACATTACCAACTGCTGCAGCAGCAGGTGCAGGATGGCACGCTAAGTTCATCCTAACTGATGATGGCAGTGGTACAGTTAAAGTGATTCCTAATTCAGCTGAAGATACCTTAATCGGTATGGTTCTATCAGCAGCAGGTGGAGCAGCAGCGTCTGCAGAAGCTGGTGTTGACGAACTTATCTGGGTTGCTTCAACAGCAAAACCAGGTGACTGGGCAGAGTTAGTATGTGATGGTTCAAACTTTTATGTGTTTGGACAAATGCATGATGATGACCACATGACGTTAGCATAATAATGTCAGTATAAGCTACTGGGGAGGGCGTTTAAACGCTCTCCCAAAAGCTTAAAAGAATTTTAAATAATAGGAGAATAAAATGGCAAATTATAGTGGAGCAGAAGTAAAAGTAATTGTAAACGATATTAGTTCAAAAGCTAGTAGTGTTGATGGTTCATTAGCAAAAGAGGTAAAAACATTCTTAGCTACATTGACAGACAATACAGTTATTTCAATAAACACAGTAAAGTTAGATAGCTCAAGAGTTGCTTACATAGTAGCTTATATGTAGTATGGCTAAGTGTCAACATTGTAGTACACCTAATCCAGAAGGTCATTTTAATTGTAGGTCTTGTGGTAAGCGTGCACACCCACCAAAGTGGAGCACGCAATTTGTTATGAGAGATACTCCTATGGCAAAAGCTATTAGAACTGACCAAATAGAATTTGGTTCTAAAAGTATGGGAGACCATATAGAACAAACTAAAAAGAAAAATGCAAAGTTAAGAGAAAAGAAGATGAACTCACTGATTAAGTGGGATTAAATTATAGGGAGATAAAATGTACGGAAAAAGTATGAAGAAAAAAGTAATGAAACCTAAAAAGAAAAAAAAGGTTGTTAAAAAGAAAAAAGCAACAAAAAGATATTAATGGCTAAAAATTTAAAAGGTGTGAATTTAAAAGGTCTTACCTCTGTTCAAAAAAGACAGATGGGTAAACATAAAGTGCATCATACAAAAGCACATCTAAAAACGATGGCTTCTGCTATGAGAAAAGGTAAAACTTTTAAACAATCACATAATATAGCTATGAAAAAAACAGGAAAGTAATGGCAAGAAAAAGAAAGTCAGTAAAAAGAAAAAAAAGAAGTAGTAAGCCTACACCAAAAAACAAGGCACTATATTCTAGAGTCAAAGCAGCAGCTAAGCGTAAGTTTGATGTTTACCCATCAGCGTATGCTAATGCTTGGCTTGTTAGAGAATATAAAAAACGTGGTGGTAGATATTAATGGCTTACAGAGGTGGGCTTAGGAAATGGTTCAGTGAGAACTGGGTAGATATTGGCTCTAAGAAAAAAGGTGGAGGTCACAAAAAATGTGGTCGTAAATCTGCCAAGGGTAGTAAAAGAAAATATCCTAAATGTGTACCAGCCTCAAAAGCAGCAAGT
>Ga0208159_1000465_pt1 | contig 16389 bp, 12 predicted proteins | sample 9_EtaG_FD_184082 | JGI IMG/M metagenome (GOLD analysis project Ga0208159, IMG submission 184082) | Marine viral communities from the Subarctic Pacific Ocean - 9_ETSP_OMZ_AT15188 metaG (SPAdes) (version 2) | ecosystem: Environmental > Aquatic > Marine > Oceanic | place: Pacific Ocean | collected... | reverse complement strand
GATGGTGGTGATACTCCTGGAACCTCAGACGATCCTTTTGATGACCCAGAATTACCAACAGAGTTTACCGTAAATGTTAACGTAACACATCAAAATACTGGTGGTGGAGCTAGTGCTGGTGTTTCTGTTCAAAACGATAGCTTTACAGTTGTACAAGGACAATCTTTAAGTCAAGCCACTGCTCAATGCGTTATTAGCCCTATAGCTGGATTTACCTTCAGCGAAGCTCAAATAGTCACCGTAGATGGAATAGCAGACACAGCTGATGGCGTGTACGAAGACGGCGTAGACGGCTCGCTAACTACGCATGTTAATAGTATAACCTGTGTTGACGACGGGGCTGCGCCAAACAGTGTTTTAATAGACTTTACTTTTGAAGACTTCACTGTCAACTCTGACTTAACTATAACTATTATAATAACAGGTACAGCTGTAAACTTATCAAGCGCAGAAGTTTCACATAGACTTTTATCGCAATTAATGGGACTTACGGATCCGTCTGATAATTCAATACCTATATTTGGAAATGGATCTAGTGGACAGCCAATGGTAACAGCCGCTCCTGACGGCAACTACTCGGTTACAGATGCCGATGCAACTGTTATTAATGGTACTCGTTTTACTACAAAATCTGCAGTATTGGGAACTTCTAGTGACGGTGTTCAGAGAACAGTAGCGACATTCACCATGAAGACTCAACAAGGGCATAGATTTATCACGCAAGGAGACATGCTTGGTAATGTTAAGTTTTTGTATAAAGCTGGTACGCAGTTAATCGCCCCTGAAAGCGCTGGTAACTCGTATGACGCTAACAGAATACTAGCATGGATTCAACATCATTATGACCAAGTTATTAGTATTACTAGCGCTGCGCCAGAACTGTACGAAGTAGAATTTGGTGTTACCGTAACAAACTACGATAACTCTAACGTTCAAGAGCAAATAGTTGTAACCTTAAAGCACACGGGTAATGGTCTGGATCACGCTGATAGTATTCGTTTGTTTGATCATAAAGTCGCGCTATTACACGCTACTAATTTTGATAACCCGCAATTTAGTTAATTTATCATGCCAAACGTAACACTAACATTTACACATAATATTAATAGGTCTGCTCAAGTTGGAGATGTAGTTTATTATACGCCTACAACTTGGCAAGGAGGAACAAAGCAAGCTAGCTCTGATTATTCTGGCATGACCAAAATGGGGCCTATAGTTTCTATAAGTAGAACATCTGGCGGTGGTAGCATAACTGTAGATCATGATGCTAATCAACAACCTCCGTCAGCTTCGGACTTTATATTTTTTAGTAAAGACAATATGGCAAACATGTCTTCTATCTTGGGGTATTATGCTGAAGTTAAGTTTGTAAATAAATCTAATAGCAAGATAGAGTTGTTTCAAATAGGCGCAGACATATTTGAGAGCAGTAAATAGAACACTATAAGTGTGATATTATACAAGTAAATTTAATTAAATGAAAAAAGAAATAACTCTAGCTAATAGAGAAAAAATATTAAAGCTAGAAGATTATCTTGTAACAAACGCCGATGGTAAAAACATCGAGGGGACTGGTGACGAGGTTTTACATAGCAATAATTTTCCGCTAAAACACACATTTGTAGATGGTGTTTATGTAAGGGAAATGAAGTTTAAAAAAGACTCAGCCGTAGTTGGAGCAATACACAAGCATCTACACGTCTGGTTTTTATTATATGGTCATCTGTTTATAGCTACAGAAGGCTCACAAGAAGAGTATATCGCTCCTTGCTATGTTGTAGCTGAACCAGGATCTAAAAGAGTAATATATGCAGCTGAAGATTCTTTGTTTGTCAACATACACGCAAATCCAAAGAACATCACGGACATAAAAGAACTAGAGGAGCAATTAGTTTCTTTAACTTACGAAGATTATGAACAATACATTAAAAATAAATAAGTCATGAGTTTAGCAATAGCAGGTATAGCAATGGCGGGCGTAGGTATTGCCAAAGGTATTTCTGGCTTTATAAAAGGCAGAAAAGCTAAGAAAGAAGAGAAGAAGCAAAAGAAAGCTTTAGCAGAACGCATGAAGGCTATGGAAGGTCTTGATACTTCTAATCCTTACGCTGACGTAAAGAACCAATATAAAAACATGGAAAATACCATGGAGGATTTAGAGGTTAATACACAGCAAGCAGAGTTTGAAAGAGACGCCGCGCAACAGTCACAAGCTAACGTTATGAGTTCGATGCAAGAAGCTGGTGGATTTGACGCTGGTAACATACAGGCTTTAGTTGCCGGTGGCGCTCAAGCCGCAAGACAGGCTTCTGCTAGTATAGGTCAACAAGAAGCTCAAAATAAAATGGCCGAAAGACAGCAGGCTGCCTCTAACCAAGAAATGGAAAGACGTGGAGCTATGGAGGTACAAGCGCTTAAAGGCCAAGGTAAAGCCATGTCGCAGCAAATGGAAATGAACAAGCAAGAGGCTTTAATGGGTATGACTCAAGGCCAACTGCAAGCTGCTCAAGCAGATAAAGCCGCGAGTAATCAGATGATGTTTGACGGCCTCACCTCTGCAGTAGGCGCTTTCACAATGAAAGATCCTAAAGCAAAAGCTGGTTTGAGTAAAAGAAAGAAAAGAAAAACTACTAAAAAGAAGAAGTAATATGGCTAAAAACGATGACGCTAATAAAGCTTCTGACGAAAGGTTAGAAAAAGCCAAAGAGTTTCAAGTGGACTTCTATGGTAAGATGCCACAACGCGAAGGCTTTGAAGGTGAGACTATGGGTATAACAGGTCTTAACAACTCGCTTACAGACTTATACAATACGCTAGCTTTACTTAGAGAGAAAGAGTTGCAGAACAAAGCTGATAAAAAAGCCATTAAAGCTCAAGATGACGCTGAGTCAGAAGAAAATAAAAAAGCTTTAAAAGAAGCTGGCAAAGACAAAGATAGCGATGGTGTTCCAGATTCTATAGATAAAGACACTAAGCCAGCTAAAAAAGATCCCAACGACAAGGACGGTGATGGCGCGCCTGACAGCATAGACAAAGACACTAAAGGTAAAACTACTTTTGACTTATCAATACCTGGAATACCCATGAAAGCTTCACCAATGAAGCAGTTAGATGTCGCGGCATTAAGAAAAGGCATGCTTGGCATGTCTAACGCTAAAAATATAAAAGCTCAAAGCGCTGGACTTAATAACATGTACAATGTGTTCTCTTTAATGAGAGATAAGCAGAGACAAAAAACAGAGGCTGAGCTAGCTAACTTTAGTATAGATAACGTACAATCTGGATTTGACGACTTCAATAACGGCACTTTTGCATGTGGGGAATATTTGTCTGCTCAAAAAAGAGAGTTAGCCGCGTTAAAAGCTAAGTCTAGAAAACTAAACGCTAACAGTCCTGAGTTTCAAGAATATAAAACTAAAATGAAAGCTATAGATACAAGAGTTAAACAACTCAATGGATCTATGGAAAAGCTGCAGCTAACTAAAGCTGACTTTGCAGACAAGCACGGTATGGGTGATCAAGACAAAGATGGTAGATTTAGATATTCAGAAGCTACAAGACAGTCTGACTCTTACTTTTACATGCAGCAGGTTATGAACAAAACCGCTCCTATGGTCATAGACAAGTCTGGTCAAACACTGTTTGAGGTAGCAAAGCCTGATGGATCAGGTATGCAGATGATGACGCTTGAGCAAATGGAACAAGGTATATACGAGAAAGACGATAACGGCATGCAGTATTATAATACTATGCGAGATGCTGTAGATAAAAACCACAAAGCCAACATGATGTTTGACGAAGGCGCTGCTAACGCTGGGCTTGGTAAAATGTTTGGATATAACAAAGACGTTAATAAGAAAAACGTTATGTCTTGGATACACGACTTTCCAGAGCTTGGAGCTGATGGTAAAACGTTTATACAGCACTATAAAGAAACTAAATTGCCTGACGCTAAAGTTGCTTGGGCAACTAGTACGCTAGAACAATACAAAGATAAAATACCTAACTATAATGAAATAGTTAAAGACGGAGTAACTTTAGAAGAAGCTGAAGCTTTACAAAAATCTAGCTTTGAGTTTACAGGTGAAACAGGTATGACTGATGATATGATACTTAATTCTCAAGTTCCTGAAATGCAATACTTTGACCCTGACAATACAGCAGACTGGGGTCAAGTTTCAAAGTTTAGTATGATCTACTCTGGAGAAAACAATAACGAAAGAACTATTGGCGAGCACATTAGAGATGAGCTAAAAGCTTACTATATGGACAGGCTTAAAAAACGTCATGACAAAAACGTTAGAGCTGAGAATAGAGTAAACGGAAAAAACACGTACACAAACGTTAACACAGATTTCGCTAGTTAAATATTATGGAAAGATATATAGTAGATGGACAACCTTACGACGTTGCTCCAAATAGATTAGATGAGTTTTTAAAAAAGTTTCCAAATGCGTCAAAGGCTCAAGACGTGGAAAAGACAATAGACGTTGCGGAAATGGATGCGCCTGTGACGTCGCAAGAAAAAAGTACGGCATCCAAATCGGAAAATCCTTTTTCGGATGGATCGTTTAAATATGACAATAATTCTGGTAGAACTCTATTTATACCAAACGACACTACTAAATCGCCTCAGTCTGTAAGATGGCAAGACGTTCCTGGTGAAGCAAAAAAGTTACTGCTAGAAGATATAAAAAGCAAAGACATAAAGGAAGATGCTACTACTCAAGACTTGTTTAAAGTATTTTTAGCCAACGAGGAAGAGCAGTTAAACAACCAAAGTGTAGTTGATGATGAGTTTGATACATACAACTTTAGAGTAAATTTACCAGAGCCAACTTATAACGCTAATACAAAGGAAGCTGTTTCTTCGGTACCTAGCGGCGCCATGGTGCCCGGTGCTGACGGTGAGATAATGGAGATTGAAACAGTGGTAACGCAAAATGTTCAAAACGACGCTCAGCAAAAATATCAAAAAGACCTAGGTATATGGAATAGAGAGCAAGACTTTGCTAAAAACTCTACGGCTCAACAATACTTAGATACGGCTATGAAGTCTTTAGAAGCACAAAAAGCTAAAGAAGGAACAGAGTATACTCAAGAGCAAGTTCAAAAACTAGCAAAACAACTATACGCAGAGCAGTTAGATCAAGACATTTTTAACAAAAAGATTAGTGATTATTTAAACGAAAATCAAAAAGGTATAGTTAAAGATAATTGGCAAAAAGAATGGAACGAAGAAGCTGTAGCTGAGCTAGAAACTATACCAGAGAAAACAGAATCCAACTTTATAAATTTAGAAGGCGCGCTAAACGAGTTAACAGAATTTGATAATTCTTTACAAACTGATCAACAAAAACTTAAAACGCTAGGAGACAATTTAACAGGAAAAGGAAAACGAATAAACGATCAACTTAATGCTTTAGGTGATATAAATGAGAATTCTTCTGCAGAAGACGTAGCTTTATATAACTCTTTAATATCAGAACTAAAACTATTGCAAGACAATGATTATCAAGAGTATTTAAAGGCTACAGATTTATACAACGATAGATTAAATCAAAGAGACAAAATATATAGATCTTACGAATATTTTGCCAACGAAGCTGTTGATCTTCAAGAAGATGGTAGCAACTTACGAGCGTTTATAAATGCAACAGGTAGAAATCAGCACATGCTAGCTCAAATAGGTGCTTACACGACTAACTCGCTGTTAGAAATAGGTCAGGGTATTGAGGAGGTTATATACAGAGTTAATCCGACCAACATACTAGCTGACGTAGCTAAAGATTATTATAACAACGACACGAGCGCTATGCCTGACTTTGTTAAGCACATGGTTGTAGCGCACACTGTACACAATATACCTAGAACTTTAACAAATCAGTCTATTGACCTGTTTCAAGAAGACTTATTAAGCTCTGTGAGATTACAGACCAACTACGAAGACGTTAATGGTTTAGCTAGCTTTGGAGAATATTTTGGTGGTTTAATAGCAAATCAAGCGCCTCAATTAGCTTTAATGTATGCTACAGGCGGCGCTAGTCTTTATGTGTTGGCTGGTTCTGCCTCTGGTCAAAAATTTAAAGAAATGGAAGAGGCTAGAGCTTTAGGTGCAGACTATAGCTTAGGCGATATGTATTTTGCGGCGGGCTTTTCGGGTTTAGCTGAATATGCTTCTGAAAGAGTTACGTTAGGCTTAGTTAATAAAACTAAAGGTGTTTTTAATACTAACTTAATATATAAAGATGGTATTAGCGAGGCTTACAAAAAAATATTTAACGTTAAAAACTTAGTGGCAGGAATTAAAGACGTTAATCAAGAGGGTGTTAGTGAAGTGCTAGCCCAGATGGGTAATAACTTTGCTGACATGGCTGTTGGTAATAAAAATGTAACTAGCTTATTTGATAACATAGACGCCGCTTACGTTAGCGGTGCTTTAATAGGTCAATCTATAAAAGCGCCAGCTGTGTTCAAGCAGATGCTAACACCGTTCTTGTCTAGCGATGTTAATGGTAAAATTGCTAACTTAAATGTACAAAGAAAAGACATAGAAGAGCAGTTAGCAAATCCTAATCTTTCTGACGATGTTAGAACTAGACTAGAAGACAAGCTCGTTAAAGTAGTTGCTAAGCAAAGCGATCTTATTAATAAAACCATAGAGTCTGTAGATGACATGAGTGTTGAAGATAAGGAGTCTTTAATAAACTTATCAATTGAAAAAAAGAAATTAGAGGATCAAGCTAGAGCAATAAACAATGACAACTCTCTATCACAAGAAGCTAAAAACAAGTTACTTGAAGGAGTTAAAGATGATTTAAACGAGCTTAATACTAGCAAACAAAAAATAATAGATCCTTACAAAGCTGCTCAACAAGAGGCTATGTTAAAGCCTAGAGTTGAAGAGCTAGGTGGTACGCTTACGCCTATGAATCGTACTCAAATAATGGATGCTGTTCAAGAAGATATTCAAGCACAAGAAAGAATAATACAGCAAGCTAACGATGTGTTAGACCAAGGTTTATCTAATGATGCTCCTCAAGTGCAGCAAGCTTTACAGGACTTAAACCTAGCCACAGCTAAATTAAACGATCTAAAAAACGCTGACAACTCTTTTGGTTTTATTAAAGAAAAATCAGACGGGTCTTTTGAATTAATTATAAACAAAGACAAGCCTAAGTTTGGAACTGCTTCTCATGAGTTTTTACACAAAGTATTATCTAAAACTTTAAAAGGTAACTCAAAACTACAGACTCAAGTTGGTAATGCTTTGACAGGTTTTGTAAATAAAAACTTAGGAGGTTTTAGTCAAGGCTTTATAGATCGTATGAGCGCTTATCAAAATCCAGAGACAGGTGAGTTAGATGCTGAGTTTGGAGAAGAGACTATAACCGTAATGTCAGAGTCCATAATGGATGGCACGTTAGAGTATAACGAAAACGTATTTACTAAGTTAGGAGATGTTATAAGACAAACCTTACAAAGACTAGGTTTAAAAAGCGTTAAGTTTGATACCGGTAGAGACGTTTATAACTTTATAAAAGATTATAACAAGTCTATTGAAAAAGGGTATAGCAGCAAGGCGTTAGTTGACATGACAAAACGAGGTGCTGAAGGTAGACTATTAGATCCAAAAGCTGAAGCTAAAGATTCAAAAGCTAAATTTTCTAAAGATCAAGTTTATCAAAGGGTTGAGGCCATGAAAGACAAACTTGTAAATCCTGATACAAAGGAAGTTGCTGCTATTGAAATAGCCTACGAATTGCAAAACGAGATAGAAAGAAGAATGCAGTTTTTAGAAGGTGTAGATATTTCTGAAATAGCTCTTGAGTTTATGACTTCTGATTCTAATAGAGGTTTACGAGCTATATTAAAGAAGTACGATCCTAATAGAAACGACAGTGTTATGGGCTACCTGAACGGTTTTGTACCTGGAACTGGTAGAAGTTTAATGGATGTTAGGCTTCAAGAATTTTACGAAAATGATCCTAGATACTCTAATATAATACAATCAACGACTGAAGAAGCCACTGGTAAAAAAGTTGAAAATAGATTAGCAGAAGAAACTGTAGAAGAGACTGAAAGAAGAATAAAGCTCACCGTATTAGCTGATAGGTTAGGCGTTAGCTCTCAAGTTGCTCAAGCTGTTGAAAGCGCTAATATAGATGAAAACACTTTGATTAGTTTTAAAAAGGTACCTAATGCTGTAGCTGAAATAGTTGGTGAGATGCTAGGTATATCGCCTAAGAAAATAAAAAGTAAAGCCAACTTAACAGCGGGTGAAGTAGCGTCAGCTCAACGTTGGTTTAAGAAGAATGCAGCGTTAGTTGCCCAGGCTCTACCACAAGGCTTTGATTCAGAAGGAAAAGCTACAGGCGTACCTAAAACGGTATTAGAAGCTTTGTATAATAAGAGATCATCTAGAGCTAAAACAAAAGCTGGATTAAAAACTCAAGTTAAAAGAACGAATATATTAGATTCAGAGCTATTAGCTTTAGTAGACGTTATAGATGGTGTTCCTACGCGTAATAGAAACACATCTGCGAGGATTATTGCATTAGCAGATCTTCTAGGTAAAGTCATGACAAATCAACAGCTTAGAATCAATAATCCAGCATTGACTAGAATATCAGACGGCATGTCTCCTGTTATGTTTAATAAAGACAAAAACACCGGAGACAAAAAAGGTGTTAAAGCTGGTTGGCCTGTATTAGCTAGACTTTACAATTATGATAGATTAGATGTTTCTACTGAGCAGGGTAGAGAAGATATGATTAACTGGATAAAAGCAACGGGTAGTACTCAATTACCTATTAGCTTTTGGAAAACAGTGTTCCAAGGATCAGGTGCCGTTAATGAAACTATAAAAGACAAAGATGGTAATCAGATATACTTAGACAAAGACAACAATAGGGTGTCTACTAAGACTGGTAAAAAACTAAGAAGTTATACTCTTCGCGACGGCAAGACTATGCTTAACGACGATCTTCAGTTTAATTCAGATGAGATTACAAGACTCTTAGTTCCTGATAGCAAAAAACACTTGTTTGCAAGCGTTCCTCAGATGATGTTGGAGTTTGAGGGCGTACAGTTTATTGAAGAAACAGACGCTTTAAAAGCTTTAGGTAAAAGAAAAAATTATGGTAAATATAACAATGAATGGGCTCAAAAGTTTTGGAATAAAGATTCTAATCAAAAATTTCTTGAAGATTCAGAAATAGGATTTACTCAAGCTTGGTTAACTATACAAGAAAATATACAAGAGGGTAGTAACAAAAAGTTTTGGGCTGCTATTCTAGAGTCTACTTCTGTTAGTCAAAATAATTTTATAAGAATAAACTCTAAGTATAGCTTTCATAATACACTAGACTTAAAAAACACAGAAGAGCACGCCGCGCCAGCGACAGAGCACGCACAAATACTTTGGTCACTAGCTAATGATGGAGTGTTAACTGAAGGCTTGATACAAAAAATAAACGAAAACTTTGTTCAAGGCGCTTTACCAGAAATATTTGACGACTTACTTGGACCTTACAAAGACAAAATACCTGAAGAGTACTACGAAGATGTTATGTTTGGTATCATACCTTTTTGGATTAGATATATAAATCCTATTATAAATAAACAAAAATACACTTTAAATGGTAAAACTTATTCTGGTATAAATCCAAACGTAATAACTTTACCTGGAAATATAACTTTAGCTGAAGCTTACAACTTGGGAGTGAACAAATCTTTACACATGAACCAAGACGTTATCTCTATGCAGCAAGACTTATTGTTTGAAGTGTTTAGAGGTGAGATGACTCAAGCTGAAGCTAAGAATAAGCTTTCAAGCTTTATAACTAGAATTGCATTTAAGCCGCTCACAGAGACGCAGACAAGACAGGTTAACGCGGACAAAGCCTTTGCTATTCAGTTTAGCAAAGCTCCTTCAAAGGGTATGTCTACGTTTGATTTTGATGAAACGTTAATTATCGACGGAAAGAATTTTATTGTAGCTAAAAAAGGTGATGATGTTCAAAGAATATCTTCTGGAGACTGGCCGTTAAAAGGCCCTAAGTTTGCGGCTGATGGATACGAGTTTGACTTTACAGATTTTGTGAACGTTAGAGGTGGTGTTGACGGGCCGCTACTTCAGAAAATGAAGAATCAAATTAAGAAGTATGGACCTAAAAACGTGTTTGTACTAACAGCTAGGCCTCAAGAGTCTGCTACAGCAATACATGAGTGGTTAAAAACCAAAGGTATTAACATGCCGTTTGAAAACATCACTGGTCTAGGTAATAGCACTGGTGATGCTAAAGCTGCTTGGTTCTTAGAAAAGTATGCTGAAGGTTATAATGACATGTACTTTGTGGATGATGCTTTACCTAATGTTGAAGCTGTGGCGCATGTATTTAATCAGCTAGACGTCAAAGGTAAGTCAGTGCAGGCTAGAATTAGCTTTAATAAAGACATCGATAGAGGCTTTAATCAAATGCTTGAGAGAACTAAAGGTGTTGGTGCTGAAAAAAGATTCTCAAGAGTAGAAGCTAGAAAGCGTGGTAAAAACAAAGGAGGATTTACGCTGTTTGTTCCACCATCCGCAGAAGATTTTACAGGGTTACTACGATACTTTGTAGGTAAAGGCGAGCAAGGTAATGCTGATATAAAGTTTTTTGAAGAAGCATTGGTTAAACCGTTTGCTAAGGCTGATCGCGAAATGAGTTTAATGAAACAAAATATACGTGATCAATACAAAGCTTTGCGTAAGAAGTTTCCAGATGTTAAAAGAAAGTTAGGTAAGCTAACAGATGTAAAAGGGTTTACGTTTGACGCTGCTATAAGAGTTTATCTTTACGACAAAGCTGGCTACGACATACCTGGTTTAGCTGAAAGCTCCAAGCGACAATTAACAACCTTAGTAAAACAAAGCCCTGAGCTAAGAGCTTTTGCAGATGGTCTTGGCGCTATAACAAAACAACAAGAAGGCTACGTGGAGCCTGTTGAAGGTTGGGATGGTGGAAACATAGCTATGGATCTTCAAGAAGTTACAAATAAAGTTTCAAGAAAACAGTTTTTACAAGAGTGGATACAGAATAAAGACATAGTATTTTCACCTGAAAACTTAAACAAGATAGAGGCTATATATGGTAGTAGTTTTAGATCTTCTTTAGAAGATATATTGTATCGTATGGAAAGCGGAAGAAACAGACCTAAAGGTAGAACTGCTTTTGAAAACAAATGGAATAATTGGATTAATAGCTCTGTTGGTGCTATTATGTTCTTTAACGCTAGATCAGCTGTACTACAGACTTTGTCTACAGTTAACTTTATAAACTTTGAAGACAACAATATATTTGCTGCTAGTAGAGCTTTTGCTAATCAAAAACAATATTGGTCTGACTTTAGCTTTTTGTTTAACTCTGACTTTCTAAAAAACAGAAGAGCTGGTTTAGCTACAAACGTAAATGAAGCTGAACTTGCTAGCGCTGTAGCTGGCGCTAAGAATAAAGCTATGGCTGCTCTTAGGTATTTGCTTAAAATAGGTTTTACACCAACGCAGGTTGCGGATAGCTTTGCTATAGCTTCTGGTGGTGCTACATATTATAGAAACAGAATTAAAAAGTATGTTAAGCAAGGCATGGATCAAGCTGCCGCTGAGTCGCAAGCTATGTTAGACTTTAGAGAGATAGCAGAAGAAACGCAACAGTCTGCTAGACCAGATCGTATATCACAACAACAAGCCTCTAATTTGGGTAGGGTTATATTAGCTTTTGCTAATACACCTTTACAATACAACAGACTTATAAAGAAGGCTGCCGGAGATTTAATAAACCGTAGAGGTGATTGGCGATCAAATGTTTCACGTATACTTTACTATGGGGCCGCACAAAACTTTATATTTGCATCGTTACAAAACGCTTTGTTTGCAATGGCTTTTAGCGATGAAGAAAACGAAGATAAAGAAGAAATAAAAGAACAAAGAATACTAAATAGTATGCTTGACTCTTTATTGAGAGGCTCTGGTATATACGGCGCTGCTTTAGCTACTGTTAAAAACACTATACTTGAATATATTGAGCAAGATGAAAAAGGATTTAGAGCAGACTATGGCCAAGTTATAGTTGAAGCTTTAAACGTGTCTCCACCTATAGGCTCTAAAGCTAGAAAGCTATATAGCGCTATGACGAACAGAAAGTTTAACAAAGACGTAATGAAACGTATGTCTATGTTAGATTATAATAATCCTGCTTGGACGGCTGTAGGCAATGTTGTTGAGGCAGCCACAAACCTACCAATGTCTAGAGCTATACGTAAAATGGATAACCTACGTGAAGCTATGAATCAAGACAATACAAATCTACAAAGACTATTCTTAGCGTTAGGTTGGAGTTCTTGGGATTTGAACGTTGGCGAGAAAGTTGTGCGCAACGAAGGTAAAAGCAACGAGTATACAGTATTCTTAGACGAAAGAAGACAAGCTGTTGAAGAGGTTAAGACTGAAATAAAAGACGAAAAGAAACAAGAGACAGTTCGTAAGAAACAAGAAGAGAAGAAACAAAAAGAACTTGAAGAGCAAAAAGTAGTTGAAGACAACATTGAAAAGCAAAAGAAAGAAGGTGAAGAAGCTACTTGTGCAGCAGTAACCTCAAGCGGCAATAGATGTAAAAGAAAACCATTGCCTGGTAAATCATTCTGCACTGTTCATGAAAAAACAGAAGAAAGGAGTGATGGTAAAGAAGTACAATGTTCACAAGTAAAGAGCAACGGTAAGCGTTGTAAAATGAAAACAAAAAACAAATCAGGATTATGTTATTATCACGATTAATAATTACTTTATTTTTATTAATAAGTGTTTGTCAAGCGCAGGTATTAAAGAAGACATTTAAGTTTTCTACATTTTATATAGCGGCAAATGGTAACACGTCATTGGCCGATAGAGATATATACTCTATTGAAGACGGGGCTGTATTATACGATACAGTGTTTACTCCATTTGATTACTCGTTAGTCATGGGTATACGCAAGATCAAAAGATTTGGTTATGAGGATATAACTAAGTTTAAAGATGGTACAGAATCTGCCTATGGTGACGCCGCTAGTGTAGGTTTGTCGCCGTTTGAATATTTGTTTCAAGCAAACTACAAAAGACAAGAAGGCGTAGAATACCTAGATCAACATCACTTTGTAAGATACGTAAAACCAAAGTGGCTTGCTAAAGTAGAATATATTAAAGATGGTTTTGCAGACATAGAGTATTTTGAAAGCACGCAACGATTAAGGTTAAACGGTAATAAAAAGTTATCGTTTAACATCGGGGCTGTACAAAGACTTGCTGAGCCATACGGCTTTGATCCACTAGAGCAATGGAAAATACAAAACGATTACTTACACTACACGTGTTTAGCTATTGAAGAGGGATACAGTGTGGACGTGTACGAAAACGAATATAAAGATCCAGCCGGCAACATCGTAGCTACTAGCGCCGATGTGTGGAAGCAAGTTGTTATACCCGAAGTGTTAGAAAATTACGTTGAAAAGAAACGTGATGAACTACCTAACCAGTGGCAGCATTCTTTAGTGGTTGGATTTGACTACTATTATTATAAGAAGAATTTTTGGCTACACAGCTGGGGTAATTTAATGCCGTATCATTACGACGATGGTGGGCAGTTTTCTTACCACAACTTTAACGATGGAGAGCAATGGTATGATTACTCTGGCGGGCTAATTGTAGGCACTAAGATAACTAAGAACTTAGGTATATTTGTGGAGGGTAAATATAACAAGTACTGGAATCGTGAATGGTACGATTTTAAGTGCGGTATCAACTATGTAATATTCTAGATATGGCTTACGTTCAAAAAAATAATCCTTTTCCTGTAACTAGTTGTGGTAGACGTAGAACGTTTACACAAGGCGGTGACCCGGGTAACGACAGAACTAAAGATAATCCTTTTAAAAAAGCTGATCCGCGTAGAACTATTGGGCCTGGTAAAAACTTTAACAAAGCTAAACCAACAGGAACTGGCGCCGCTGCAGGCGGTGGTATGACTCAAAAAGGAGTTAATGAATATAAAAGAAATAACCCAGGTAGCAAACTAAAAACCGCCGTTACTAAAAAACCATCTGAATTAAAACCCGGAAGTAAAGACGCAAAAAGAAGAAAATCGTTCTGCGCTAGATCAAAAGGTTGGACTGGAGAAAGAGGTCGAGCTGCTAGACGCAGATGGAATTGTTAACACTATGGCATACACACAAAAAAATAATCCGTTTAAAATGCAAGAGTCACCAATGAAAGGCAAGATTAGTCCTTCGTGTAAAGCTCGTGCAAAGAAAAAATTTAAAGTTTGGCCTAGCGCTTATGCTTCTGGTTGGGGTGTTAGATGCACTAAAGGTCAACTAAAAAAATAATGTTTAAAGACTTTGACATACAAAAGTATTTAGATAAGAAGCCGCCTAGTGACGGCTCTTTTACTACAACTCAAGAAATAAAAGAGTTGAATAAAATACCTATTAACGAAAGGTTTGTAAAAGAAAAAGATGATGTTAAAGCTAGCTTTCAAAAAGTAGCTAAGAAAAAAGATATAACTATAGATGGATCTGATATAGATAAAATATTAGATGAGTCTTCTAAAGTTATACTTAAAATAAAGAAACACCACAATAGGCCTAGACCTAAAGTTCTTGCTAAGAAAAACAATATAAAGTTTGACGACAAAGAACTTGACTCAATGAAAACACCTTCTTATCCATCAGGCCACTCTGCTCAAGGCATATTGATAGCTAAGCTATTAGGAGATAAGTATCCTAGTTTAGCTAAAGACTTTATGAAAGCAGGTAAAGATATATCTTATAGTAGAAACGTAGCTCATGCTCATTATAAATCTGACAGTAAGTTAGGTGAGCAGTTAGGTAAAGACATGTATGATCATATCAAGCCTAGCAGCCCACTAAAGTGTTGGAAAGGTTATGAGCGTGTACCTGGTACAGCTAAAGGCTCTAAAGGTAGCTGCAAAAAATCAAGCCCAGTTAAAAAGAAACAAAAAGGCGGAGGAACCACAAAGACCTGTTTACCAGCTGCTAAGATTAGAGGCTTATCAGCATCAAAAAGACAACAGCTTGTTAGCGCTAAAAAATCAGCGGGAGCAAGCGGTAAGTATAAACGATCATCTAAAACAAATGTAAAAGGTGCTAGGAGAAAAGGTGCTACGCTAAGAGACTGGTTTCAAAAAGAAGACTGGCGTAGAGTTGATGATCCTAGTAAAAAATGTGGTGAATAATGGCAAAAGAATTAAACGAAAATACTAGCTTTAAGATTAGTATACAAACTTTAATAGGAATAGGTTTTGGAATGGCAACTATTATAAGCATGTGGTTTGTTTTACAAGCTGACATTGCTGAGGCTAAAGAACTTCCAAAGCCTGAGGTATCTAAGATGGAGTTTCAAATGAAAGATGAAAACATTAGAAATACTATCATAGAAACTAGAGACGATGTTAAGAAGCTTGAAGAGCGTATGATTCGTATGGAGGATAAAATAGACGATCTAAGATAATGAAAGCGTTATTAACAACTATAGCCTTACTTGTATCTACGGTTTGCTTTAGTCAAGTTACAGTGATACATTTCAATGCTGATTGGAACGAAGCTAACAACGTTGAGTGGTTCAACAAGCTTTCTGACGTTGACAAAGAACACTTAGATATTAGTGCTGATGATAACCAATCTAAATATTCTATCGCGATAGTGCCAACAATAGTAATATTTGACGATGGTGAAGAAGTTAAAAGATTTCAAGCAGATCTTAGCTTTAAGATGGTCGCAACTAAAAAAGAAATTCAAGAGTATATTGACGAACTTATAATAAGTAAATTTTAAGATTATGGCTTTTAAAATGAGAGGGTTTTCAGGATTTAAGAAAACCGAAGATGAAGAAGAAATAAAAGATGATATTCGCTTCTTACCAGGAGATAGTGATTCAGACTCTTCAAAGCCTTATGATGTAGATATAATAAAGCAACACATACTTAATAGACCTAGAAGACGTTTTAAAAAGAGTCAAGAAGAAATAAAGTTTGAAAAAAATAGAGATAGACTTACATGAGATATTTAATTACACTAATACTTTGCGTTAACATAGCGTTCGCGCAGTGTCCTAACGGAACATATCTAGATATTGTAATAAATCCAGATCAATACCCAGAGGAAACATCTTGGGTTTTATTGGACGAAAACTTAGACACTGTTATTACTGGTGGTCCTTATAATGACATAGTAGATTATTCACCTCAAGTAACACAGTTGTGTATTCCTAACGGCGACTATACGTTTGAAATTTATGACGACTATGGTGATGGTATGGAAGGCAGTTTGTGGGGCGGTCAAGACGGATCGTATTAC
>Ga0208159_1000464_pt1 | contig 16400 bp, 21 predicted proteins | sample 9_EtaG_FD_184082 | JGI IMG/M metagenome (GOLD analysis project Ga0208159, IMG submission 184082) | Marine viral communities from the Subarctic Pacific Ocean - 9_ETSP_OMZ_AT15188 metaG (SPAdes) (version 2) | ecosystem: Environmental > Aquatic > Marine > Oceanic | place: Pacific Ocean | collected... | reverse complement strand
CGGTTGTTTCCTTTTCTAACTTTGAGTGAGTTAGTTCTGGGTATGTATTATACCAACTCAATAATTCATCTTCTTTAAATTCCTCTGGTTCAATACCAAAGTCAATCAATAATTTTTCTGGTCCATCTGGGTGTAGTGGTGGTTCTATTCTTGTTCCACTCACAACCACACCTGGTTTGATGTGTTTTAGTATTTCATCATCAAGACCTGGTAAAGCGTACATATCAGCGTGATATATCATCACAATATCATTTGTCGCCATATCAACTAATGTATCATATAGAATCGTGTGTCCTAATCTTTCAGGACCACTATTTCTATATATTTTGACATTAGAGTCTTTTTCCGCTATCCTTTTCATCCACTTCCAAGTTCCGTCATCTGAAAAATCATCCGCCATACAAATTTCGTGTCTATATCCAAGATTCTTTCTAATAGACTCGTATGACCATTTCAAGTATTTAAGATTGTTTCTTGATGGTTGTATAAATGATATTGTTTTATCCATTTCTAATCTTCCAATCTTCCATCCACGCTTCTTCACTATAATGTTTTTGGAATAATTCAAGTGTTTCTTCTGAACATTCTCTGTAAAATCTCTCATCTTCGTATAGTTTTCTCATAAGGAATTTCGCTGTTCTCAAATCCCCAACCGCTACGGTGGTGTTCGGATGTAATAATTCTTGTGTATCTAATCCATAGTATCCAATAACCGGTGTTCCGTGAAATGATAAATTCATACTGAATGTTCCCGCGGCGTGTGTCCTCATTAAGTGAACACCAAATTTATATTGACCGATATTCTTCATCCACTCTCTCCAAGTTAAATATGGTAGATATTCTATATCTTCAATTGACTCTTCTTGTTCTTGTTTTCTACCCATTGAAACACCATATTTCTTCTCTGGAATATCAGACGCTACTAAGTAACTATCCATACCACCATACCAACTAACAAAATTACCACCCAATAATGTTCCACTTTTTTCTTTTGAATAACCAACTGAATTTAATCTTTCTGGAATCATCATAGACCTCATTACTCTAACATCTTTACAATCTAATCCCAAGTAATAGTCAACATCAGATTCGTTATGACAATATACCCAATCTGCACTTCTCAATGTGTTTATATAATGTATTTGTTTATCAACTGAATAGTCTTGGAAATACCAATGTGGTCCTTCTTGCATTACCGCTACCTTATCACAAACTTCTCTAAACCACTCAATGTTAACATTTGGATTATTCTTTGGTATAATAACAATACCCAAATCATATCTCTTTTTTGGTCTAACATTAATCGGACACCATTCAGCGTCCAACATTATTGACCAACCAAACTCTGTTCTGGCGTCTTCAAAATCTCTTGGAGCTTTTCCAAAAGTTTCACTCTCTGAAAAAAATATTATTTTATCTTGCATATTAAACCTTCCCAGTCAATTGATAATACTGGACCTGTTTGTAAATTGAAAGCGACTTCACTACCTGGTTCTCTTCCTATTTTTTTTACAACCTCAAGTGTTCCGTCATTTATTTTACTATCAACTGCTGCTTTCACATCCATTTGATACCAAGGTAATCCATAATCATCAAATACTAAATACTCCACATTAGGACCTAATGTAATTCCATTTCGTATATCAGAGAGAACTGCGTCATATTGATGAATCGCGTCAATAAACACTACTGAAACATCTGATAGTAATTCAATAGGCCATCCTCTTGGATTGTACGAGTCCATTTCTAAATAATCGATATTGTCAAATTTTTTATCAAATGTTGTTTTGACATTGACTGAATAGTGTTTGTATGTATGATTTTCAAATATAAGGTCATTTACTTCCCAAAGTGTTCTATCACCGAATAGTGGACCATTTATATTCATCGCGTATACTTTTTTAAACAAGTAACTCAATACTCTGGATGTGTGTCCAACGTGACAACCCACCTCAAGAATATCTTTGTCTTTAAAATCTTCTCCAAAAAATTCAATCAAATCTGTTTTAAGTTTGAGAGATGTTGTTTCTTTCCACTCAATCTTATCTGGCGTTTCAGTCAGTATTTTATTTAGTTCATTGGTATTCATTTTATTTCTGATATTGTTTTGAGTTGTAACCCATTGTATTGTGATAATAAGTATTTGACAACTTGTTGAAAATGTAAATAATTTTTTTCATTCCAGACATTGTCATTCCAATCTCCTTGAATATGTGATTGAAACATAAAAGTTTCTCCATATAGACTGATGTTATCTGATTTATTTATCCCGTCACAACCAACAAAATGTTTTGTTCCAAAGTTTATAGATTGATTGTGTACTTCGTGTTGAGCGACCCAATCAAAATAACTTGACACCACATCTGCCGCCTCTTGTGTAATACCCCAACCTGGTGCTCTGAATCCTTTTGGTTTGTGTCCACATTGTTCCCACAAATCTAAACTATCTTGAACTCTTTCTGTCGCTTCTATATGATTCAATTCTAAGAATTCCTGTTCACCAATTTGGTCTTTTGGATATTTCTTAACATCGTGATAATGTCCGTGATTTGCCAGTTCTACCCAGTCAAATTGTTTCCAGTACGATACCCAGTCCTTTGTTAATTTATATTTGTGATGATAATAACTTGGGCAGAATAGTGTGAATTTAACCCCAAATTCATCGTTTAACGACTTTAAATAATCAACTTGGACATCACCCTCACATCCCCAACCTTGTTCAGGATGTAAATCATCAATTGCTACAACTAAATTCATTTACTCAAAATCTCAATGTCATTTTTTACCATTCTCTCAACCATATCATCAAACGATGTTTTTGGTTTCCACCCTAATTCACTTTTTGCCTTTGATGAATCTCCCGCGAGATAAAACACATCTGCTGGTCTCATAAATCTTGGGTCTTGACCCACATACTTTGTCCAATCTGTAATTCCAATGTGTTGAAATGAACTATCCAAGAATTCTCCTAAACTTCTTACTTCACCTGTCGCAATTACGAAGTCATCTGGTTTATCTTGTTGTAACATTAACCACATCGCTTCTACATAATCAGGTGCATATCCCCAATCTCTTTTGGTCTCAAGATTACCTAAATATATTTTGTCTTGTAGTCCTAAGTGTATTTTTGCGATTCCGTCTGTAATCTTCCTTGATACAAATTCGTGTCCTCGTCTTTCTGATTCGTGGTTAAATAATATTCCACTACAATTAAACATATCATAACTTTCCCTATAATTAATTGTAATCCAATGTGCATATAGTTTTGCAACTCCGTAAGGACTTCTCGGATAAAACATTGTCTTTTCACTTGCGAACTTTTCCATTTTACCAAACATTTCTGATGTTGATGCTTGATAAAATTTTACATCTACTCCATATTCTCTAATGGACTCTAATACTCTTAAACAACCCAATCCAGTCACATCACCAGTTTGTTCTGGTGTATTCCAACTTTCTCCTACGAAAGATTGAGAACCTAAATTGTAAACTTCATCTGGTTTGGTTTCTCTCAATACTCTGAAAATTGAGTTCTGGTCTGTTAAGTCCCCGTTTACAAATTGAAAGTTTTCATTACTTTCTAAATGTTTTGTGTTCTCCCTATTAGGCGTAGATGAACGCCTTTCCATACCAAATACTTTATATCCTTTTTCTAATAGGAAATCTGCCATATGACTTCCGTCCATACCTGTAATACCTGTAATTAATGCTCTCTTCATTTCTGCTCCACTATCTTTTTGTAATCTTCGTACTCGTAAAACTTCTTGTTATTATTTTGAACTAACATTTGAATATTTTGGTCTGATAAGTTTTTAAATGTTAGAAAGTTTTTATTCTTTTTATCTTCAAATGAGTTTGGGTTGTTTTCCTCTAAAATGTACTTTCTTTTATTCGGGTGTCTTCTGGCGTGAACTTTCAATAAGTTCTTGAACACGAATTGTTTATAGTTCTGACCCATTAGTTTTTGAGACATAATTGACATTCCGTGGTCATCGTTATAAATCATACAAGGTGGAATGTTTACTCCATACTTAATTAAGTCTGATGACATTACTAAGCAACTTCCATCTAACTTGGGATATTGAATCATTCCTATATCAAATTCCTCAACCTTTTCATTTATCTTATTCATAGTTTCGATAGGTAATGGTGACTTTGCTTGATTTGGATTGAGATGTTGTTTATCATCATCAACAAATTGAACATCTACATAATCATTATGAACGGTAGCGTCCCAACTACTATCCCACATTTTTCTATCACCGAAACACGCTATGTATCTGTGGATATTTTGTTGTTCGGTGTATTCTGATAATGTCTCCAATCCCCAAAACGCCTCTTTAGGAAAGAAACTATCTGTTTCACCCCACATTACATAATCTACTTTTTTACAATAGTTGTAATTTAAATCTCTTCTGTAATCTGCGTGAAAGTAAAACTCATCTTTCTCTACTTGAAATGTATTCACATCATAACCAAGTTTTTTTACTCTATCCACACCCTTATAGAATTTATCAATAATATCATCTTCTGTAATCTTATTGGTATCTAATTTTTCTAAGTGTTGTGAAAGATTCAAACATAAATCAATTGTGACATTCTCTTTGTTCTCTATGTTTGTGTCGAGTAGGTTTACAAGTCCATCAATGAAATCCTTATACATTTCAATTTCAAACCACATAATGTTAGTTCCGATTACATATTTGTTATTTAGTTTCATAATTATCCTTCACTAAATCCCATACTTGTCTCATCACATCATTTCTCCCCTCTTTATCAAATCCGTTGAAGTGCCAAACCCAACCGGCCTCTGTAATCATAGGATTCAATATACCTCTGATGTGTAATTGTTGTAGATTAAATCTTTCGTCTAAAAAGTTTATCGGGTGTTTACTATTTCGTATCATATAATTAATTGGTGTTTGGTCTGAACCTTTCTTCACGGTTTGGTGTTGTCTTGTCTTTAACTCTAACTCGTTTTCATAGTAAAAATCAGTAACACTTTTACACCACTCTTTATGTTTCTTGTTCAATACAATGAAACCACAATTGAAGTATGTTGTCCAATCAAATTTTACATCTGGCCAGAAGTCTTGATAACCTTTTATACTATTGATTGTCCACTCTAAAAAGAATTTATCTTGAACACAACCAAATTCACCATTTGCCTCTTCAAAGAAATTAGGACAATCCCAATGAACCATTGTATCGATATCAACTAAAGCGACATTGTCGGCGTCTATATTGTTGGCCTCTAAGACATCCCAAACGTGCCACCTTTGCCAAGTCGGTTTCATACCAACTCCATTATTGAATACTCCACCACCAGAATCTCTCAATTCATCTTCCAATATTAATAATTCTACATTATGTTTATCACACCAATATTTCCAAGTTTTGAAACACCATTGTTTATAATCAAGAAAGTCTGGTGCTTTCTCAAAACAAGTCATAAATACTACATTTTTCACTTTATAACATCCTTAATGTAGTCATTCAAATTTACTTTTGGTTCATAACCGATATCTCTTTTAGCGAGTGATATATCACAAAGTGTCACTTCCGCTTCACCTGGTCTTTTTGGTATATATGTAAACCCACAACCAAACATTCCTGCTAACTCATTGATTGAGTAATTCTTTCCTCTTCCGAGTTCAACATAATCTAATTCAAAACTCTCTGATTCAGAAGTCAGTATCAATCCTTCTACAATATCGTCAACGTGTGTGAAATCTCTTCTTTGGAATCCGTCACCCGTGATTGTCAACTCTACACCTTCTTTATATTGTTTTTCAAATACACCAATAACCGTACAATATTCACCCTCAGTTAATTGATGTGGTCCATACACATTATAAAATCTACAAATTTTAGAGTTGACACCAAACATTTCTTTATACGCCATACAAAGTTCATCACCCATTACTTTTGAAAAAGTGTAAGGGTTTTCGTAGTGTCCACTATGAACTGATGATGAACCGGCGTAGATTACCATAGGTTTATTATCTTTATTTCTTACCCACTCCAAGATATTCATAGTTCCTAACATACCGATTTCCATAGTTAATGCTGGAAACTCAAATGAAGGTTGTATTCTTGGAAGTGCTGCCAGATGATAAATAATATCTGGTTTTTCCATAAAGAAGTCAAAATCAACCGCGTCTCTGATATCTACATCGTGATAGATACAACCCTCTTGATGATTTTCTTCCTTGCCTGTTGAGTAGTTATCAATACTGACAACATTGTGTCCGTCTTTTAGTAATCTTTTGATTAGGTTTGTTCCGATAAAACCTGCTCCACCTGTTACTAATATATCTTTACGCTTTTTCATATTTATGTCCTTCCAATCCAAAGTTCAGAAATGGATTTAATGAATAAACATTACAACCATATCTTTTGTTTAAGTAGTCTCTTAATAATTCTGTATCATTACCTATTGATTCTATCCATTGACCTATACTTCCCCAATTTTCGGCAGAAACCCAATCCTTTTCCATATATCCTTCGTAATATAAATTACCATCAAGTGTTCCACAATCGTGACCACACACGATAATATTACTCGCTCCCATATGTGCCGCTATATGGATTATACTTGTAATGGTCGATTTACTCGCTATTATCATCTCATCATTTAGATTAGAGATGTGTCCTTCAAAACTATCAGTTAGTCGACGATTTTGGTGAGTAAACATATAAGAATCTTTGTGTTTCACTACATTTTTACCCTCCCAATGATTTCCCTTGAAATATTCAGAAAATATTAAAGGTATTCCTAACTCATCTAACTTTTTTATACTTCTTGGAAACCTTGGTTCTTCATTACAATCTTTCATAACGATATAATCACAAGGATACTTCTTATAGGTTTGATTTTGACCTATAACTATTTTGTTTGAGAAGAAACTTTCATCGACATAATCCATAGATGAACCTGCCGCTAATACCCAAATATCTTCTCCTTTATGAATATCCTTTAATTCTTGTATAGTCTTTTGCATTTTACAATCTTAATTATATTTATTCCAAATGTATTCAGCAACCATAAAATCAAATTCTGTATCTATATCAATAGATTCTATTTCATCTGTTATGTAAAATGTTGGGTCAACCACCACATTCTTGTGTTCGTATAAATCTTCCTTTGATAAAATACAACACCCATAATTTATAGAATAGATATCGGGTAAATCTTGTGAATTTGGTGATTCACTTGGATTATAATTCAATGGTTTTCCATCTAACCACATATGGTGTTTTTGTGATGTGACAGTAACTATGTTTCTTAAGTTATATCTTCTATACTTTGTAACTATTTCAGTAATAGTTTCACTACTCAACAATGGTGATGTGCAAGGTGAGTACATAATATGACCACCATCAACTATTGTGGATAGGTTTTGCATAAAATCACTATTGTTAACTTCATTACTTGCAAAGTGTTCATCTCTTTTATGGATACTAACATTATGTTTTTCTGCAATAGATAACATTTCATCAGAATCACTTGATACAATTATCTCATCGATACCTTGTACTTTTTTAAGTGTTTCTATTTTTATTTCTAATAGAGTAGTCCCAGCAAAAGGTTTTAGATTTTTATTTTTTACTCTTTGTGAACCTGCTCTTACTGGTATGATTGCTGTTAATTTCATAATACTTCCTCTAACACTTCATCCCAATTATTAGTAAATCTAATACCTCTGTCGTCAATATAATATTCTGCTCTTGGTTTCTCCCAAGTGATTTCATCCACATATTTTAGTACATCGTGTTTGTCCAACCACTCTTCTACTAATTCTGTCCCAGTCTTTCCATTCACCAATGGTCTATCTGGTCTAGCTTTTGCAGTAAAGATTATTATATTCCATTTATTGTATAGTTGTTTTAATGCATCTAAACTACCTGGTAATGGTTCTCCATAACAAGTACCATCATACCAACCCTTATCCATATTATGAATAACACCATCAAAGTCAACTGCAATATTCTTTTGTTCATCTTCAAATCCAGGTGGTACATTCAAGTGAGATATTTCTGTATCAACTTCTGATTCTATCCCCAACTCATCAAATCTTCTTTGATTTGCTTTTCCAGCAATAGTAGGACATTTAAATCCAGCTCCGTGAATCAATTCGTAAGTTAACGCGAGTGATAATATTTCTGAAGTGTGGTAGTTTATAACATCAAAACTTATAGGGATAATTCTTTTATCTAAATCTTCCTTTGGTTGAGCACTCCATAAACATCCATTTATCCCATTGTCAACTGCGTAATTCAAAGCGTTTACTAATGAATTTGATGATGGTCCAGTTGTTGAACAACTCATTCCAATCGCTAAACATTTAGATTTATCTAATCCTCTTGTTCTTATTTCTAACCACTTTGATAACCAAGTTTCAAATGTTTCATCTGATATAATAGATGTTGCAAGAATACCACTACCTGGAGCGATGACATTCTTATCTGTTAACCTTGACATATCAATTGCTGCGTGGTCTGCAACTCCAAGATTACCACCGTGTCCAAATAAAAATATATGTTCCGCATTGTTAAATTGTTCTTGTAGTTCTAACCATTCTTTAGTTCTACCTATCTTTCTAAACTTACTATCGAAATTTTCTATACTAACCATTGTGTTATCTCCTATATAATTGTATCGTATAGTCTGTTTTGTTCTTCTTGTCTTACGATATCTTTTTCGTGTTTCAAAGTCAGTTCTTCCTGTGGTGGTAAGTGAGAGTATGTTTTTGCTCCGTCTATAACCTCGTGAACTTCTCTAATCCATTTGATATCATCCGTGTTTCTAAATATTCTCGCTTGATAGTCTGGAAAATTAATCCATCCTTGTTCAGTTTGTCTCCAATGCCAATGTTCTAAATGCCAAGATGTAATACCATTAACTATATTAATTCTTGGAACCCATATTAAATCTGTATCGTTGATTTCTAATATCTGTGGTAATTGATTTAGTAATATTTCATTTGGAATTTCATCAGCGTCAATACTAAATATAAAATCACCTGAACATTGTTCTTTAGCGAAGTTCTTTAATTTAGAGAAATCTTTTTTAAATTTAAATGTTGTTACCTTTAATTGTCTTGGTTTAAAGTAAGTTCCATACTCATATTTTTCTAATACTTTATCAAGTGCGTAAAACTCAGGTTCAAATACACCTGTACCCACTTTTGATATATCTCTTGTAACCACCACTTCATCTTCTTCTCTAATATGTTTAGACAAGTGGTCTAATAAGTTGTCTAATTCTTTGTGTTCATTGTAACAAGTTATACTATAACTAATTTTAAGACTCATTCGTTAATTTCTCCAAGTTTTGTTCAAGTATTATTTTTTTAGTTTGACTTGCCGGTAATCTACGATAGTTGTCAATCAAATAAACTCTTCTTTTTCTACACTCTCTTAAAAAGAAAGTTCTGAATACATCGTGTTTTTTTACAAATCTTTTCAATCTTGTGTAAATCAACTCAACATCAGTATCATCCATAGAGTCTTCGAAGTCTCCAATCTCGGTAACACCTCTATCTAATTTTGCACCACCAAGTAATCTGATTGCTTGGTCCAATGTTCTGGCATTTATAGGACCTCTTAAAGTTGTTTCTAATTGTAGTCCGACGAATAACTTAACATTTCGTTTAGTTGATTTCTTTCTGTAAGTATACTCTGGGTCTATACATAATACGGTTCTTTTCTCTGCTCGTGATGAGTTTTTACTTTTGTATAAGAAAGAAACTATTTGTCCTGGTTGAACTTTTTGCCAAATAGTATTCCTCATAGTTCTTTAACGATTCCCATTTCTTTACACGCATCTAAGAATTCATATTGTCCATACTCTTTTGCATTCTCAATATCTAATGTGTGTTCGTGTCCTTCATATTGTGGGTCTTTTTGTTCCTCTGGTGATAACTTACGAACTTCTGCTAACTTCCATATCCAGTTGTTTTTAGTTCCTTCTGGATATATGATTCCCATTTTACCCATATTCAATATAGAAGGAAACCAATGTATTTGTCTATCATAATCATACATACTGATTTCATTCATTAATTCTGTTGAAGACTCTTGAACCTTAGTTAAATGTTCTGTATCGTTTTTATAAAGTGAATTACTTGTGAATCCACAATTAAAACACATAAAAGAACTGAACTTTTCTATCTCCAGATTGTCTTCAAAACACTTCTCATCATTGAAACAATTTGGACAAGTTATTTTTATCTCTGCCATATTATCCTTTTTTTAATTTTGGTAGTTTTAATTTTACTGAGTCTGTTTTCTCTTCCAACTTAGGTAATTTTAACTCCACTTTTTGAGCTATACTATCTAACATCTTATCAACAATAGACTCTAACTTTTTACCCATTTTTTCGTGAGTAAATAGTTCTCTATTTACAATCATCTGTTTTTTACCTTTAAGTTGATATTTTTTGTAATCAGTAAATACCGATTTCAATAATCTACTCGCTGTGTTATAATTTACGGTTGACCAACGGGCTTCATCATTTAAATACTCTTTTGGTAAAGAACTTCTTGGAACTTTTGTCATTGTGTGTGGTAACTCAATGGTATAATCTTTATCCAAAAAGTCCGCTTGACCTGTTGAGATTGGTGCGATGATTGGTTTACCACTAAATGAGGCTTCCAACAATGGTCTTCCAAATCCTTCTCCGTGAGTAAATGTCAAATGTGCTTTCACTTTCGGGTGATTATACATTTGATTCATTTCTTCATCAGTCAAGTCTCCGTGTAATAAATATATTTTAGGTAGAGTATTTGCACTAATATCTGACTTAATCATATTTATTTTTTCAAAAATTGAATTTCTATCTGTTATTGAAAATCCTGCTGCACTTGTCTTTAAAATTAATGCTGGTGGATTCTTTACATTCTTAAATGTCTCTAAGAATACTTTCAACATCATACCAACATCTTTTCTATCTTCACCAAGATTTCCACCTAACCAATGTCCTACGAATAGAAAACAAAAATCATTGTCTATTTTTGAAAACTGGTCCACGATATCGGTTGAGAATAAATTAGTTTCTTTGTATATTTCTGGGTCTGCTCCCTCAAACAATACATCTAATGGTTTCTCTACACTTAAACTTCCAATCGGTTGTTTCGTTCTAACATCTTGTTTATCATACTTGGTTGTTTTAAAACCTTCTTTGGTAAACTCTGAAGTACATATTGTCATATCCATACGATTTACACCCTCAATCCATTGTGCCGGTGGTAGTGTATGTTCTATACCTGCGGTAATACCAATGTTCTTTTTACCCAATGGTTGAAATTCATTTGGTATCACGATGTGAATATGTAAGTCTGGTTGTCTTTCAAGATTTGCTTCTCTTATAATTCTTTTAAATATTTCTTGGTGATGTTTATTCCCACTCTCTAATGCATTTGGTGGTGTATTACCCCAACGAACTGCCTGTATCCTGACATCGTATTTGTCACTCTCAATCAATGCTCTACAAATATCTCGTGAGTGATTTCCATAACCACTACGAGTCTGAACTGGTGCTGTTACTAATACCATTGGTTTCATTATACTACCTCCATAAGTTCAAATCTTTTTCTTGGTGTCCATTTATCAAATGCAGTTTCCATATGGTCTATAAATAAACCACACATAGCCCTTGCACTCATCATCGCTTCATCACCACAAACCCACTCGTGTCCCTTGAATCCACACTCATCTCTTTGCTCTTTACCTAAATCATACCAGTATTGGATAGAGTCTGCCACTTCTACCCAATCTGCTCTGTCATCAAAAATATATGGTGTTGGTGGTGAACCCTGTAATGAACGAGTCTTAGGCCATACTGGTTTTACCCACTCTCCGTGAGTTAAGTCTTCATTGTTTTCCCACTCTCTCCAATCGTGTAGAGATTCAATCTTTCCATAATCTTGATAAGTAATATGTTTATCTTTTAATTTAAATCCACATTGGTCTTGTAGTCCACCCGTAACATTAACAATAATTGGTGTTCCACACATTAGACTTTCACAAGTTCCTAATCCAAAACCCTCGTTGGATGCCAGATTAATTGTGACATCTGCTATATTGTATAAATAATTCAGATGTTGTGCTGATAATTTATTGGTTGAAAATATAATATTTAAGTCCGGACATATTTCTTCAACTACCGCTGGTAAATCTGTTCCGTTTGGGTCAATCGGTTGTGTATGTAACACAAATGCCGTCTTGTCTCTTTGTTCTTTTGGTAGTCTGTCTGCGAAAGTTTTAAATGCCAGAATAGTATCTGATGTCATCTTTCTTCTGATGTTTCTGTTATTGTAAAATAAACAAAACTCTATGTCCTTACCTTGAAATAATTCAGATTTCATTTTGTTCATTTCTAATCTTTCTTTTTCATTCTTTACTGGATAGAAATATTTTTCACTAATCCCGTGTGGAACATAAGTTGAATCCCAATCTGTTCTTGGTTTGTTCTGACAAACATTTTGCACAATGTTATGTGTTTGTTTTGAAATATTCATAATCAAATCACAACTTTCATAGAATGGTTCGTTCCATCTTGGATAAGGTAAGTCGTCCCAAATATTGTAATAATATATTGGAATACTTTGTCTTACTTCGTGTTCCATATCATACAACCATTTCCAGAATCTTGGGTCTGTATAGTGAAGAATAGCATCTGGTTTTTCTATATCAAGAATACTTCTTAACATTTCTTGGTCCCCATATCCATCAATCGGATATATCTTTAATGAAGCGTCTTGAATACCAGTCTCTTCAATCATAGAGTCATTCATATCAAAAACTTTTCCTTTGTCTGGGTGTTGGATTGCTCCACCAAGTTGAACCCAGTCATACTTGTCAATGGTTCCGACAACAATCTCTCTTGACATTGTACCGACACCACTTGACATTCTCAAGTCATCTGATAATAATAAAATTTTCTTCTTTTTTCTTTTTTGTGTTTCTGTAACTTTTTTTAATTTTGGTAAATCCATTAAAACCTCTTTAATTTAATATTTTGAACCACTCTCTTCTAAATTCTGATAGTCTAAGACTTTCTTAGCGAACTCTTCGTCATAAACAAATAAGTCTAAACTACGATTTACTAATTTTTGTAATGAAAAGTCGTCACGAATAGACTTTTCTTTGAACTTCTTGTATAGTTCATCTATGATTTTTACTGATGTTAATTTTTCTTCTTTCATATTATTCCTATATATATGTATATATAATAAATAGTTAGTTTAACTCAAAATAACGAATTTTTTATTTATTTTTTTACAATATTCTAATGCTGATTTTGTTCCGTTGGTAATCTCTCCGTCTTTACAAAATGCTACAACCTTATCTGAATATTTAACTAAGTCTTTATTTCTCTTGTGATAATAACCTACATTGTAAGGTTTTCCATAATTGTAAGCTTCCATTACACAATACATATTGTGGGTTTGGTGTTGTGGTGGGAATTCACTATAAGGTATTTTAAACTCTAATGCAAATTTCTTCGCGTATTTATCTGCTCCGTCTTTTGCACCACCACTAACTACTTCAACTCCTGGGTGTTCCATTTTCAATCGAAACATAAAGTTCTTAATGTTTCTTTTATTGGTGTAGGTCCTACTACCTATGATTGCTATCTTCATCGTCATTTCTTTTTTGTTTTCTTTTCTTGGTTTCAGATGAATCATTGGAATTTACAAAACTATACTTTTTGTAAAAGTCTTTTAGACCTTCAAGTATTCCAGTTTTTGGGTCATCGTAAAGGTATGCGAATCTGTAATATTGTAGATATGAAAGTGTTGGATTAGGTAAATAGTCAATTGAGTTTCTTGGTCTTATGTCATACCAAATAAAATCATTTTGAGTATCAAATAGTTCTGGATATATGGTGAGTTTAGTTGCGTGTTCACCTGAAGATTTCCAATACTTAATAAATGGTTCTAATGTATTCAAGTCTACCGCTTCATTTTCTCTATCATACCAGAAGTATAATGGAAAGCCGACTCCTTGCATATCCGGTAATTGTTTTAGTTTCATCAGTTCCTGAAATACCTCTTGTTCGTATTCAGTCGCTAAAAAGTCTGTTACTTTAATTCTTAAACCTGGTTCTATCATTATAAGTCCTTACAACTTCTACACTTCTTGTGCTTTTCACATTTTTCATAGTCGTGTGATATGATTTTACCTTTGTCATCATAACACTCATCTATAAACTCTTGTAACCTATTCATAACCTTATTAACACTTGGTTTTCCACTTGCCGGTGAGAACGCCTGAATTCTTTTCTGTGGATACATCATATTTTCATATAATCTTCTCTTTAATATTAAATATTCAACATCTATTTTATCTTCTGATATTTCTAATTGTTTTGCCATAAAGTGTTTATACAATAATAACTGATTGGTTTTGTTCTTGTCGGCTTTCATATACTTGTTCCAACCCATAGTAGATGATTTGATATCAATAATTCTCATACGACCAGTTTTCTTATCGTGTAGAACAACATCCATATAACCAACGAACTTCATATCTTTAGGTAAGTTATAGTTTAAATTCATTTCAATACCAACTAACTCAGTATCTTTCTTTTTGAAGTGACTTGACTTTCTCTTTAAGAACTCATCAATAATATTGAATCCGTCTTGAGTGAACTCTGTCATTTCTTCTTTGGTTACTTCAAATCCGTCACCATATCTTTCTTTGGCTTCTTTGTATAATTCTTTCATACGATAGATTAGAATATCTTGAAGTGGTAATTCATCTGCTTCTTTGATTGTTCTTTCGTAATAACATACTAAATATGCTTGAATAGTTTCGTGAATAGCACTACCGAACAATGTGTAGATATTACCCTTGAAAGTTTCTGCTTTATCCACATAATTTGCTTTCCAAGTGTAAGGACATTTGTCCCACATTGCGAACTGACTATAACTTATTTTGCCCATTTACCCCTCGCTACTACTTGTGCCATAACTCCATAGTTTGACACATCTGAAAAACTATCTGTTACTGGTTCTCCCTCAACTGAGTTTGTTCCATTTCTCAATAATAATGTTTTCATTCTTTCTATCTTGTCGTTCATTCTGAACCACAATCCTAACAACGATAATTTAATATCCTCTGGTGTTTTTAGAATTGTTCCTACTGCTATATTTTGTGGACCATAATCATATTGTTTTCTACAAAACAATTCATATTGTTCTGATTGTATTTTTAGAAACTCACCTGTCATTTCAGGATAAGTTCTTTCCATATATCTTACGACATCTTGTGTGTCTACCATTTCTTGTTCCTCTTTGGTCAAGGTTGCTCTTGGTATTTCTGTTGGGTCGTATTCTTGACCGACATCATCAATAACTTTTGTAGGTGCGTCCTTTATGTGTTCTTTTTGAACATCCATTACTTACTCCATATTTTTTTTAGTTGTTTTTCGTCTACGCCATATTTGGATACTATTGAATATACAACATCTTTACCCATAATGTCAAGTGTTTTTTCAATATTTTGTGAACTTTCTTGAAAGTAATCACATAATATATCCATAGCCCACTTTTCAATCTTAGATTTCTTTTTAGATTTCGTATATCTTAAGTATGTATTTCCTCTCGGAAGTAGATTTGTATAGAATTGATAAACCGACTTTGGTTTCAATTCCCAGTATCGTTGTATTTCATTTACAACTTCTATCCACTCTGGTTTCATTGACAAGAATCTATGTACCATATAATTGGACCAAGTTTTCTTGTCCGCTTCTGTAATGTTGTCCCAATACAATTGGTTCTGAACATTAGTAATTTGTTTTATATGGTCAAATAGTGTTTTTGTTTTCATTGTGAATAACCTTAGATATAAATAAGTATATAACTAAATTCTTAAAATGTAATTTTTTTAGTATTGATTTGTCATTTCTGTTCTTGGAAATGAAATTTTGTGTCTTTTGTAATCCATACTATCTTGATACAATTCATCAACTTCATTTGAGTATTTGTATTTCCCAACATTATCTTTAATGTTGATTGTATTTCTTGCTACTAAATCTAAATTATCTGTGTCATCAAACAATTGTTTATCAGTCTTTCCAATTTTAAATCCATACTCAACATCAAGTTCGAAATCATTACCATTAGATTTGAGTGAGAAATTACAATTGAAGTGTGAATCTTTTAAGTTGTATCCTTTGTAGTTATCTCTGATGATAAAATTAATATTTGATTTATTAGATACATTTACCAATACCCAAGCAAATCCTTTAATTGTTTTTATGACTTCATTTTCAATCGTATCAACTATATTATTTTGTTCTGTTGATAATAAAAATTCATTTGTAAATATACTATCGTCCTTTTTCTCTTTCAATTCTACTTCAACCTCTTTGACTTGTAGTGAGTTC
>Ga0208159_1000459_pt1 | contig 16524 bp, 19 predicted proteins | sample 9_EtaG_FD_184082 | JGI IMG/M metagenome (GOLD analysis project Ga0208159, IMG submission 184082) | Marine viral communities from the Subarctic Pacific Ocean - 9_ETSP_OMZ_AT15188 metaG (SPAdes) (version 2) | ecosystem: Environmental > Aquatic > Marine > Oceanic | place: Pacific Ocean | collected... | reverse complement strand
AAAAATAGTTCTAATTTTGACCTCGACAACTCCGAAGATCTTTTTCATGGTCTTGGTCAGTTTGCACAGAAGAGATTTGGTTTCAAAAAACCTCCATCCCTAAACCTTGTATCAGATCAAAAGAATGCAGGAAAGCCTCTTGGTAAAACCGCCTACTATGATCCACAATCAATGGCTGTTACAATTTACACAGATAATCGTCACACAAAAGATATTTTACGATCTCTTGCTCATGAATTGGTACATCACACTCAAAATGAAAATGGTATGTTAAATGACAGTGGATATCATGGAGCAGGATATGCTCAAAAAAACAAGGATTTGAGAAAGAGCGAAAAAGAGGCTTATCTCAAAGGAAACATGTGCTTCCGTGACTGGGAGGACGGTCTAAAACAAGAAAAACCGACTATTTATAACGAAAGGAGAATTAAGAATATGTCTACAAAAGATTGGAAAAACAAAGAACTCATGGAGAACCTTTCTGATAAGTTTGGTTTCAAAATGAATTTACAAAAATTAAATGAAGGAGAAATACCTCAAGGCTTAAAAGATTATCAAGAAAAACAAAAAGCAAAAAAAGGAAAAGACTCCGAAGAAGAAGAGAAACCTGAAGGTGATGAAAGCAAAGAAGAAAAGTCTGAAGAGAAAAAAGATTCTTCTGAAGATGGTAAGAAGCCTGACTTTCCAGATGTTGATGGTGATGGGGATCGTAAAGAACCAATATCTAAAGCACAACAAGATAAGAAAGAAAAGCAAAATGAATCTCGCATCATGAAAATTATCAAACAAGAAATTCGCAAACAACTGAAGGAAAGAAAATAGTGGAAGAAATAGTAGAAATTAAATCTATTCAAGAATTTTTAAATCTAGCCAAGGAAGAAGAAATGAACCCAGAAGAAAAGACACTACGAGAATACATTCGCAAAAAAATCATAAAGTCTCTTCGCGAACAAGAGGAAAAAGAATATCAATTGCGCAAGGTAATCCGTCAACTTTTAAAAGAGGGTGACCTCTCTGATATTCATCCTCACAGATCAACAGCTATTAATACGCTTGAGGATGTTCTTAAAAAAGCCATACCCACTCTTCGTAAAGATTATAAAAACCTCACCACTGATAAGGACCAACGTTCTTCATTTCGCTCTCATATTCTAAAAGCAATTAAAGATGCTTTGGCTCCTGCTATCAACAATGCCAAGTTTGGAATGGGTGGAGCTCTACTCTCCGAACCTGCCCCAGATGATATCAAAGGCGATGAACCCGATCTGGGGGATGAAGGAGAAGATCTAGATGCTGAACTTGAAGCTCTAGAGGAAGCAGATATCGACATCGATATAATAGATAAAGACGATGAAGAAAAGAAAATTAATGTTGAACCAGATGAAGAACCTGATGAAAAGGAAGATTTTGCTTCGGGTCTTGAAGATATGGATGAGACTGGAAGAAACATGGCATACACCAGCTTCCGAAAGATTTCACAATATATTCTTGACGCATTTGACATGCTTGCCAATCCGAAAGATAAAGAAGTTTTCATGGACTACCTCCTGACTAATTTAAAACTTTATTTTGATAAGTTTGAATCAGAACTACAGAAAACTGTAGATGAACCAGACTCACCAAAGCCACAATAACAACACTTATATATTATACCATATTATTTTTAATATGTCAAGTAATATTAATAACTTTTTTAAAATAATTTATATTATCTTTATATATTAATATTATTTATATTATAATATATTATATACTAATACTATGTGGAAAAAGAAATTAACTGAATACAAAGGAAAGTTTGCAAACTATTCCCTCAGAAATAAACTGTTTAGAGAAAAGAAAATTAATTCTAACTTTGAAACTGTTCTCAATACCTTATCACTGGAAGAGATTATTGCTCTCAAATTAGAACTATCAGCATCTCATGTCAACCATAAGTTGTTTGGCTTTCCTATATTTAAAGCTATCAGATCTATCGTTAGAGAAGCTTGCTTGGTGTTTGCCCTCTCAGCAACAAGAACTCCTAAAGATGCTTCCTCTGTTCTTGGTATAACCGAAAGACAACTCAGAGAAGAAATAGAAAAATTTAACATTAAACCAGAAGATTGTAATTACGAAGATCCGAAAGATACTAATTAGTGTGAGGTATTTGCTATGTCTGAGATAGATGAAAAGAAAAAACGTAAAAAAGCAGGGACTGAATCTTCTAAAGAGTCCTCCCTTCGTGATTGGTTTAAGAGAAAAGGAGCTAAGGGCTCTAAAGGCGGTTGGGTTGATTGCAATGCTCCTGACGGCAAAGGTGGCTACAAGTCTTGTGGTCGCTCATCTGGTGAGAAGAGAAAGAAATACCCATCATGCAGACCAACTCCGGGTGCATGCAAGGAAAGAGGCAAAGGTAAGTCTTGGGGCAAAAAAGGTTCAAAGAAAAAGAGGAATGAGTCAATGGAATTAACAAATGAACAAATAAGAAAAATAATACAAGAAGAATTAGAGTCAGTTCTAAATGAAAAGGAAGGGAAGAAGGATGCTTGCTACCACAAAGTCAAGGCTCGTTATGACGTCTGGCCATCTGCATATGCTTCTGGTGCCCTCGTAAAATGCCGTAAGGTGGGGGCAAAGAATTGGGGCAATTCAAAAAAGAACGAATCTTTAAGCGAAGAATACATCAATGAGGAAGAAATGAGCGAGAAGGATAGAAAGGAGTTAGAAAAAATACGTGACGAACTTCGAGGAGCTGTAAAGATGCATAGATCCCAAGCAGATAGGATTGGGGATATGGTGAATGAAGATCAATTAGAAGAAGCAGAATACCAAGGAAGAAAAGTTAAACTCAATAAGCCGATGCGTGGCGATGTGAAAAAATTTAAAGTTTATGTCAAAGATCCCAAAACGGGAAATATTAAAAAAGTTAACTTTGGACATGGTGGAACTTCTGCTAAAAAGAAAGGCGAAAAGACAATGAAAATTAAAAAGTCAAATCCAAAACGTAGAAAGTCTTTTCGAGCTAGACACAATTGTGATAACCCTGGTCCCAAGACGAAAGCACGCTATTGGTCATGTAGGAAGTGGTAAATGCTTACTGCAATGGGTGATGTAATGAGAGAAGCCTATAAGAGAGGCTGGATAACAACAAGGGATGGGAACTGCTCTGTTCGTATGAAGAACAGACCCTATCTCTATATAACCCCTTCCGGAGTGAGGAAGACCATCATTCACCCGGAGAGTATTGTAAAAATAAAAATCGAAGATGAGGACTTACGCTTGGAGGATGGGATGAATCCCTCCGGAGAGTTATGGATGCATTGGTTCCTACTCAGAGATAGGAAAGAGACCCTTTCTGTCCTTCACCTTCACCCCACATACTGCGTAGCTGCAATGCATGCTGGATATGATCTTTGTGATATTATCACTCCGTTTCCGGAAGTATATCGCTATACTAAGGTCGGACAGAATGCTCCAGCAGTACAAGCAACATCTATGGATCTAGCGGAACAAACCTATAAAAAAATGTGTACGGACTTGACATGTACTAGAAGATATGATATAATAGGACAAGAGGGTCACGGAGTTTGCGCAATAGCTAAAAACCCATGGGACGCTTTTGAACACATTGAAAGACTGGAGCATATATGTCAAATCGTACTGTTGAGTGGCAACCACTTGAAGACTTCTTATTTAAAAGCTTAAACAAAGGTGATTTAGTCAAATTAAATCCGAATTATAATCACCATCATTTTCAAAGATTTATTAATCATGTTGGTATTGTAGAAAAATCTTTAGAACTAGGAATGGTGTGGGTTTGGTTTATGGAGAAAGGTAAAATAGGATCTTATGTTTTACAAAGAGAAAAAATATTAAAAATTTCTTGACAACAGCCGATAAGTATGTTATAATATATATACACAACACAACTGGAGCACAATGAAAAAAATAGTTTTATTCGATATGGATGGCACCCTGACTCCTCCACGAAAAGCTTTAGATACAAATCTTTTAAGTGTTTTAACTGATTTGACTCGATATGCTGAGATTGGCATTGTTAGTGGAAGTGATATCTACTACATCATGGAACAATGCAAACCTTTGTTTCTCTCCGATACTTTAAAGCTTAAAACACACATCCTTCCATGTAATGGAACTAAATATTGTGCTCCACCTTCTTACCGAGATCATTCTCACAATATCTCAACAATCAACTTTATGAGAGATAAGATTGGAAACCATGACTTTCATCGTCTCATGAAAATTATTATCGATTATCAAAATCATATTGTATCTCATTATGATATACCGTTGACAGGTCACTTTATTTCTTATCGTGGCTCAATGATCAACTGGTGTCCAATCGGAAGAAATGCAACGGATATAGACAGGGAAAAGTTCCGTCAGTTTGATAAAACGTTCGGCACATCAACGTTCCGAAAAGCAATCTTAACTCAGCTCAAGGAAGAAATAGATAATTTAAGAATCCAAATTACAGTCAAGCTTGGAGGAGAAACAAGTTTTGATATTTTTCCAATAGGCTGGGATAAAACCTTTGCTCTTTCTTATTTCCCAGATCACGAGGTTTACTTTATAGGTGATCGATGTGGGGAAAACGGGAATGACAAAGAAATATATGATGCCCTTCAACCTTATAATTCATTTTGGGTTGGAAGCACCAAAGACACCAAGCAAGTTTTGGAAACACTAATAAAGGAATGGCAATGAACAGAAAAGCAAAAGGAATCATACGTAGAGCATTAAAGAGTGGTTTTGACCTTTCAACAATAAAAAATTATGATCCAAAATTATTTCATGATAAAATATATTCCTTTCTTGTCGACAGAAAGTATTTTTGTTTTTCCGAGGATAATATTATCGTTGTCTCGGATTTTACATTTGAGGATCTAGCTGAACTTGAAATAAATGATGTGCATTTGAGAATAACACCGCTGAGACCAGAAGGAATATTCGAACTATTGTTAGATATATTCAAGTTCGTAGCAGATAATCCAGACTTGATGCCCGAAGAAGATATATCAACAGAAGAAGATTCTCCAAAGTCAGATGATATACCAAGCGAGGAGTTTGATTGGATATGAAAATTTTTTATTTAAATAGAACAGAAGATGAATCCGGAATATCCGGAACAGGCCGTGTGGCACAAGGTTTCATTTTTGATAATGGAAAGGTTTGTGTGACATGGCTTTCTGAGCACCCAAGTGTCACAGTTTATGACAATATTGGAGAAGTTAGAGCAATACATGGTCATCAAGGAAAGACCGAAATCGTAATGGAGCCGGATTATAAAAGAGCATTTAATGAGTTAAAATCATTTATTGACTCTTTTTCTTTATCTGATGTTATGACAGAAAAACTACCAATAGACTCTCCATCAGTAAAACTGTTTTCTAAAAACTAAATACTATGTGGAAGAGAAGTTGTATACATTGAAGTTAGACGCTGCTTGGAACCCTATAGAGATCATAGACTCTCATAAGGGTTTTAAAATGTGCTATACAGGTAGAGCAAATATGGTAACTGAATATTCTCAATCCTATCCCTTCCCAGCTGTAATAGTTCTTAAGAATTATGTTCGAAGTCGCTTCATGTCTTATAATTGCAACAGGAAAAATGTGATATACCGAGACAAAAACATATGCCAATATTGTGGCAACAAATTCATCTCCTCCGAGTTGACAATGGATCATGTCATACCAAAATCAAGAGGAGGAGATAAAACTTGGGAGAACATAGTCGCTAGCTGTAAGAGGTGTAACAGCAAGAAAGGCGATAAAACACCTCAAGAAGCTAGAATGCCCCTTATCAGAAAACCGGTTGTTCCGAGATGGTCAATCCAAATTTTGCTAAGGGGTTTTTGTGTTCCCGATGAGTGGAAAGACTTTATATAAAACAGGAGATATTATGGGAAAAAAAAGACCTCTGGTCGCTGTTTCGGGTGGGTTCGACCCTATCCATAAGGGTCACGTTCGAATGATCTTAGAAGCCTCAAAGTTTGGGGATGTCGTGGTAATTTTGAATAGTGACGAATGGCTTGAAAGAAAGAAGGGTTATAAGTTCATGGACTTTGCCCAGCGATCGTTCATTGCCGGATCAATTAAAGGAGTTGTATTCACCACCGGTGTTGATGATTCCGATGGCACTGTGTGCGAGGCTTTGTTAAGATTAAAGCCTGATTACTTTGCAAACGGTGGAGACCGTAAAACTAACAACACACCTGAAATGGAAATATGTGATGAATTAAATATCAAAATGCTATGGAATATAGGAGGCGGTAAGACCGAATCTTCCTCATGGCTTGTTAACAAAACGAAGGAGAACAAATGAATAAAGTATTTGATGAAGAAGCGATTGCCGAGCTTGTAAAGAAACTTGAAGAAGACCTAAGCGGCAGAAAAGCAATAATTATGCAACAAATCATGAACGCCTGTGAAAGAGCTGGTAAAGAAGGGTTTACTCTGAAGGAGATATCAATGATAGGTACCGCTGGGTTTTATCTCTCCCAAAGTCCGGAGTTGAGACATTTCTTTGATCAATTGTTGTCGTTCGATCCAGACGATACTGTTTATCATTAATAAATTCAAGGGAGGTTAAAAGCCTCCCTTTTTGCTATTTATGGTATTGAGGTTTTTAATATGTCAAAAGATATGAAGTTGATTATGGAATCTTGGCGAAGAAATGTTATAACAGAAGCTAGAGCCATTGAAATCCATGAACAATTGTTGCAAGAGTTTATTGAAGAACTAAGAGTGTTGTCCGAAAACAAAGCTGAACTTAATGAAATATTGGCAAAAGTTGGTGAATTTGCTAAAAAAGCATATAATACCTATACTGATCTTAAGAAAGGGACAATCAAAAAAGTTTTGGAAACAGCAATAAATGCAGCACTGAAGTTAGTCCCTCTTATCAAGGACAAGGCTCCAAATGTAGCCTCAAAGGTAGAGCGTGTTTTAAATGCTCTTAAGAAAGATGAGAACATGACCGTGGCTGTATCTATGGTCTCCATCATTGTTGGCCTTGTAACGGGCGAGGCATTTGATGCTCTAGGAGAGGTGCTTGATGCTATCTCTGCTGCTCCAAATATTATTAAAGCATACGAAACAATACAAACAATAACAGACACGGCTGACATGGCTAAGGCTGTTGGTCAAGGTGGCGAACTTGTGAAAGTTGGCGCTGCTGCTGAATGAGGTAAATAAATGAAATTAACAGAATCACGAATAAAAGAGATTATTCTCGAAGAGATGGAGAAAGCAAAAGAAGAGGAAGATGCAACAAAGACTCTTCAACAATTGAAAGATTTTTTGCTCAACCTCTCCAAACAAGCAAGTCAAATCAAAGGAGCATCTCCTCAAGAAGTTAAGGCTGCTGCGGAACTTATTGTGAAGATCATGAAGTCTTTACCAAAAGGAGAAGTTTCAAAGTATATCCAACATACCTCAGATGTATTTGATAAGAAAACAGGGAACAAATAATGAACGATAGAAATTTAGCACTGAAGATCTCCAAGCATCCATTGATCCGGAGACTGTTGGAAACAAAAATGGCAACCTCAAGCATTGTTGCTCGTCTTATCGTTGAGGAGTTGATGAATGAGGATGAGACAAATAAATTGTTTCTATCAGGTATTATTAACGACATTATGGATGAAGATTCATATAAAGAAGCCAAGCAAAATATAGAAAACACAAAAGCAATCATGAATATTACTGAGGAAGAGTATCAAGAGTTACTTAAACAATTGGAAGAAAAAGAAAGAGAACTTCAAGCAAAAGCCAAACAAGGTACCGAAGACGACGACATAGATGACGCAATAGACCCTGATGCAGTCGCCGCTGCCGAAAAAGAGCTAAGTCAAAAAGCCGACCCGGAAGAACCTAGCAAACAAGAAGAACCTCAAGCCCCACCCCAACCCGATGAAGAAGGCTATGAAATTGATGAGAACAACGCAAAAAGTCTTATAGCAGCAATTGATGCTTTGTTAAACGATTTCTATACAAAAAAGTATAAAATTCAACAAGCGAAGATTTTAGAAACTCTTATTGATGTTCTTGCCAATATCGCGGAAGATAGCGGTCAAGAACTAGCATATGGTAAAATCCAATCAGAACCCACACCCTCTGAAGAAACCAAAGCCGAAGGCATGTTGAGAGAAAATGTTGGAGAGATGTCAAAAGCTTTAAGGCTGTCATTCAAAACTCTCTTATATCTCATAAATAAGACAAAAAAGGCTCTGGCCGCATTTCTAGAAACAGCGAAAAGAGGATCTGTTTTGACCTCTAGTGTAAAGCAAAAGTTCATGGATCTTCTTGCGCAACTGCAAAAGTCTATTAAAAACGTTATTTCGAACGTTGAAGAGTTAAAACAAGCCGCAAGACCAAAAAATGAAGTTATCTCTGAGGCTGAAGAAGATGAGATTGTTGCAAAATGGAAAGAAGTGCAGCGAGTTTATGATGTCGCCGAAAAAGCAAATTTAGCTTTGAAACTACTAGTAACAGGCGGAGAACAAAAAAAGATAACTAGTGATATTATTAACAACGCATACAGTTCAGCTGTGCGGCTTTCTCAATATTTCCCAAGTTTAAACCCCTTCAATAAGGGAGCACAAACAAAAAGTGATATGCAGCAATATAAAGATAAGTTTAATGCTGCAATAGCCGATGTAAAAAATGCTCTACAACTAGTTGTGAATCTAGGAGAAACAGGAATATTCAAGAGTAATTTGGATACAATCTCTAACTCACTGCAAGATTTTTCGACATCCATAACAGAGATATTCCATGTCGCTGGAGTTGAAGGCTCAGTTGATAAAAATCAATTTGCAACCAAGGGAAAATCCAAAAAGAAAGGTGAAAAACAAGATACTAGTGTTAAAGACCCCGAAGCCAAGAAAGACCCTAATGAGGAGCCAACCAGCGATGAAATGTTTGCTGAGTTTCAAACAGTTGCAACTAAGTTATTTGGCACCGTTGAGTTAGACACTTATGACATGAAAGTACTTTATAAGTTCTACAACTTTATGAAAGGAAGTGAGATAAAAGCAAACCTACAAGAAGACATTCTTGATAAACTTGGAGCCGTTGGATATGAAGAAGTCAAAATAAAAAAATTCTTTGGCACTTTGGACATCGATGAGTTAAAAGCTTTTAAAGACATTGTCAATAAATTACAAAAGAACAATCTTCTAGATAAACTACCAGAACTTATAACTCTCAAAATTAGAGACACAGGAAAAAAACCACAAGATGATCAACCAAAACCATTTGACATTGAAGATCTTTATGCCGTTCTCGAGAAACACAAAGACACCTATGAGAAGGCTAAGAAACTTATCGAAACAAGTTCTCTCAACGAAGACAAGCGCCTTGCAAATTTAAAGAAGGTCGAAGATGAATTTGATAGACAGGCATATGATCTTTCAAGTATGTTTGGAGTTTTAGATAGCTTAGATTCCCAATCTAAAAAAACTGTTGTAAATGCCGCTCAAACATTTGTTAACATGTATGATGAATTAACACAAGCTTATAACATTATGAAGGATAAGAAACTAGGAACAAAAGTTTCGGACAAACTGGCCAATGTGTTTGGTAAGATAGAAGGCGATCTTGATCAAATAAAAAAAGATTTAGAACCGATAATAAGGGATTTACCGAGGAAGCAACCAAAAAGAAAACAATCCTTGACTTCTATAAGAATGAAAGTCTTAAAAATTTTACCGGTTGGCGCCTATAAAGTGCTTAGTGGTGGAACAACAGAGTATTATGATACTTTTATAAAATTTGTTCTGTACATTAAATCACTTCTTGCCAAGAAAACAAATGAAGAACTTGAAAGTAAAATCGCTACTGATAGTGGTATCGATAAGGAAATAATAAAACAGGCCTTAGAACAAATAAATCAGAAATCTCCTCAATTCTTTAATGATATCAAAGAAATGTTTGAGACAGAATTGCAGCAAAAGAGAGCCGCAGCGATGTTCGAGGTTATCAAAGAAGAGGGTGGTTTCGATGCCTTACCCGAGTATGAAGGAGATTTCTTTGGTGATGAGTTTCAAGGATACAAATTTGGCAGAATAAAATCAGCCGGAAAACCAAAAACAGGCGTCAAGCTTCCCGAAATAACACAGGCACTTGAAGACGCAAAGGTTGATTTAACACCCTATGATGTTCAGGAAATTACTAATTCCATCAAAAAAGCCACCAAAAAGCTATCCCAGAAGCAAGGCACAGAAGACATGGCACCGGAAGAAAAAATAGAACAGATCGTAGATATGGCCATGAGCACAGAAGATTTCATGAGTCTTAGTTTCGATACTGGTGAGCAGAAAGAAATAGAAAACACTCTTATGTCGGCAGCTGGCGACATAAATCTGTTCGACAAAGAAGAACCACAGGATGAAGAATCAAAAAAAGATAATAGAGAGCCTGTCGACGAAGGGGTGTTTGATCAAGCTTTTAAAAATGCCAAAGAGGAAATGAAGGAAACCTTCACCGGAGCTACTAACATGAATGTTTTATTGATTATTGAATTTGCAGCTAGAGTATCTAGAAGCAAAGAGGAAGCTCAAAAGGTAGCAGAATTAGCAGAAGAATACATCAACGGAGATGATATCTATAATGTTTTGTCTTCTTATTTAGAGATCCGTGAAGACAATTTGGAATTGAAACATTTTAAAAACCTTAAACTAAATAATAATCTTAGTGGGGAGCTTGAATTAATAGTGAAGATTATACAATATCTTCGAGTGGACTTAGAAGAACTAAAACCAACAGAAGAAATCGAAGAACAAATCGCAAACAAACTCAAACCTCTAATTAAAGAGCAACTACGGAGAAACAGATGAAAATCAAAATAAAAAGGTCTTTAAAAGAAATGGATGACACACAACCACCCATGGGAGATCTACCTGATCCTGAGAAATTTAAAAAAGACCAAGAGCCCTCTAGAGGCGATAAGCTTATCAGCCGTATGGCCGATGAAAGAGCAGAGAGAGCTAGAAAGTATTACGATCATGTAAAGACTCTTGAACCTGCACCGTTAGAGCCAGAGGTGCCAATACAAAAGGATTTTGGCTTCGATGAAAAGTATGGTTATAATACTGAGTTTGATAAACAATTTAGACCTCCAGATATACCACCATCTCCAGAATACGATCCAGATAAAGATCCTTACGGACCTCTCCAAGAGGTCGCAAAAAGACATTTTCCAAAGAGGTAATTAAATGGCTAAAAAGACATATGTGATTGACACAAGCGTATTTTTAAGCGACGCAAACTGCTTATTCCGTTTTAAGAACAATGACATTGTCATTCCATTGAAAGTTCTTGAAGAAATTGATAAACACAAAAAACGTCAAGATTCCGTGGGTTTCAATGCACGTCTCATAATTAAGCATCTTGACGGTCTCCGATCAAAAGGTTCTCTCCACAAAGGTCTTCGAATCGGAAAAGGTATGGGAATCTTAAAAGTTGGTAAAGCTTCGAAAGAACTTCCTGCTGATCTAGATTTCAATGTACCCGATCACCAAATCTTGTCCGTTGCTCTTCGCGAAAGCAAAGAGAACCAAAGAAGAAAAGTTATCGTTGTATCTCGAGATATCAATATGAGAGTCATTGCGGATTCTCTTGGTCTCATATCAGAAGATTACGAAACCAATTCAATTGTTGAAGACAAAGACAAAGTATATGATGGGTATGCTGAGCTTGTTGTTGATGATGAATTTATCGAGCAGTTTTATGCTGGAGAGGAAAAGTTTTTAGAAGAAGAGTTGGTCGCAAAACAAAAAACCGTTCTCCATCCAAATCAATTCATTATGCTAATATCCTCAGCAAACCCAAAGAAAACAGCGTTATCTCGCTTTATCGACTACAAGAGCCCTATCCATAAAATTGATGGTAAGCTTGAATGCGCATCATATGGAATTAAACCAAGAAACAAAGAACAAAGTTTTGCATTCGATCTTCTTTTTGATGATACAATTCCCCTTATCACACTTATCGGAAAGGCTGGATCGGGGAAAACCCTCATGGCAATCGCTGCTGGTTTAGAACAAACCCTAGGGTTCGGAGATCACAAGTATAAAAAAGTTGTGGTATCAAGACCCGTTCAACCATTAGGAAAAGACATCGGATTCCTTCCCGGAACCATGCAGGAAAAGATGATGCCATGGCTCATGCCAATTCAAGACAATCTTGAATTTATTCTTGGAAACAAGCAAATGTTTAAGAGTTATTTGGAAAAAGGCTCCGTAGAGATAGAAGCTCTCACATATATCAGAGGTCGCTCAATCTCAAATGCTTTCATTATTATCGACGAAGCACAAAATCTTACAGCCCATGAAGTGAAAACGATTATTACCCGTGTTGGCGAGAACACCAAAGTTATTCTTACTGGTGATATTGAACAAATTGATAATATCTATACAAACGAAACTTCAAATGGTTTGACCTATGCCATAGAAAGGTTTAAAACTTCCCATCTTTCGGGACATATTACCTTCAAGAAAGGCGAGAGATCCAAGATCGCAACGTTAGCTTCTCAACTCCTTTAGAAAAAAAATTAAGAAAAAACTTGACACTTACGACTTCGCCGGTTATAATTAATATATACAATGGAGTTACACATGAAGTGGCTTAACGAATCTTATAATCGTTCAAAAAAACTAAAGGATACCTACAAGTTGCATGATATCGAAATATTCATAAAAGATCAACTACCAGAACATATTGATCCGGATTTTGTTTTTAATTATATTAAACAAAGAATTCCGGGCTTCCTTCTTAAAGGTGTTGATATGATCTATATTGGTCAATTTGATAAAATTATTGACAAAGAAGCAAACGCTATGTATCAAGACGGGGCAATTTATCTCACAAATAATCAAGATGACGATAAAGACATGATTGATGATGTCATACATGAAATCGCTCATTCTGTGGAGGATGTATATGGTTACATAATCTATAACGATCCTCTTCTTAACAATGAGTTTCTTGGAAAGAGAAAAAGACTATATGTTGATCTCGAGTCACATAATTACGATCCACCACAAGAGCTTCAAGTTCAAGCAGAATACTCAGAGGAGATCGACAATTATCTATATAAAGAAGTTACGTATGATGTAATGTGGCATTTTGTCGGAGGATTATTCCCTTCCCCATATGCTGCAACGTCTCTCAGAGAATATTTTGCAAGAGGATTTGAAGAGTATGCCTTTGGTAACACCAAAGAACTTAAACAAACATGTCCTACGTTGTATAGAAAACTTAGAATGTTATTTGAAATGGAGGACGCATGAAAAAACATATATCTTATTCTGAACTTAAAACTTGGGCTGAATGTCCGTTTAAAAGAAAACTATCATATCAAGACAGAGTTAAAGAATTTACAGGCAATGCCTTTACAGCGTTCGGAAGAGCGCTTCATTTTTTATGTGAGAACCTTGTTTTTGATAAAGTAGAAGATCCGGAAGATTTTTTTAATCTTTCATTCGAAAAAGAGCTTGAAAGTGCCGGAGTTGAAGAAGATGATCTTGTCAAGAACATGAGGGACCAAGCACAACTTATAACTCCTCAGATCATGCCCGAGCTTACCAAAATCTTTGGACAATACGAGGTATTTTCGGTAGAAGAACAGCTTTATCAACCTATCAAGGATAGTAGCACCGGCTACAACTTTAAAGGCTTTATTGACCTTGTAATTCGTACAAATGACGGTAAATTTCACATAATAGATTGGAAGACTTGTTCATGGGGCTGGGATGCCAAAAAGAGATCGGACAAATACATCACATATCAGTTGACTCTCTATAAAAAATTCTGGTGTGAGAAGTATGATGTTCCATCGAATATGGTTGAAACTCATTTTGCTCTTCTCAAAAGAACTGCCAAGAAAGATAACGTTGAAATATTCCGTGTTACATCTGGCCCTCGAAAAGTTGAGAACGCAACAAAGCTTCTAACCAATGCTTTGATACATATTTCCAAACAACATCATGTCAAGGATCGGAGATCTTGTAAAAACTGTGAATTCTATAAAACGAAGCATTGCAAATAAAAATAAAAAAAATTAAAAAAAAACTTGACAAGTTCCGATATACATGTTATAATATTAATAACAACAAGAGGTATCCCTTGGAAAAGAAAATAAAAGTTTTAACATTATCGGACCATCCCCTGTCCCCGTCCGGTGTCGGAAGTCAAACAAAGTATATGTGTGAAGCTCTCCTAAACACCGGACGTTATCAAATTATCTCCCTAGGTGGAGCTATTAAGCATCAAGATTACACACCAAAAATGGTGGACCCGTACAAAGAAGATTGGAAGATTATTCCGGTTGATGGATATGGAACGCAAGAAATGATTCGTTCTATTCTTCGAACTGAGAAGCCTGATATTCTTTGGTTTATGACTGACCCCCGATTCTGGGGTTGGTTGTGGCAAATTGAGAATGAGGTGAGGCCCCTCGTTCCTATGGTTTATTATCATGTATGGGATAACTATCCCGTACCAATGTTTAATAGAAAATATTATATTTCTAATGATCTCGTTGCAACTATTTCGAAAGTAACAGACGATATCGTTGCTAAATCTGCACCTGAAGTTAAGAGGAAATACATTCCTCATGCTGTGAATGGCAATATATTCAAACCCTTAACTCCTCAGCAAATAGAAAACATTAGACAAAAATCTCTCCCTGAGTCTGACCGAGACAAAGTGATTTTCTTCTGGAATAATAGAAACGCTAGAAGGAAACAATCCGGAACTTTAATCTGGTGGTTTAAAGAGTGGCTTGACAAGAATAATCTTCATGATAAAGCTCAACTCATTATGCACACAGAACCCAAAGATCCTCACGGTCAAGACTTGGAGCAAATTATCGAACATCTTGGGCTCGACAACAGACAAGTCCTTTTGTCAACCCAGAAACTACCCCCCGAACATTTAGCGGCCATGTATAACATGGTTGATTGCACAATAAATATATCCGATGCCGAAGGTTTTGGATTAGCTACACTCGAATCCCTCTCGTGTGGCACCCCCATTATTGTTAATATGACTGGTGGTTTGCAAGAGCAAATCACTGATGGTACTGACTGGTTTGGCGTACCCCTCCTCCCCTCCTCAAAGGCGGTTATCGGGTCTCAAGATGTTCCTTATATTTACGAAGATAGACTCGATAAAGGTCAATTTTTCTCCGCATTATCCAAGATTTACAACATAGGAAGCGATCAAAGACGTAAGCTGGGTATGGCTGGTAAAAAGCATGTTGAAACGAATTATAACTTCGAAACATTTAAATCCACATGGGTTGAAACCATGGACAAAATTTATGAAGAAGAAGGATCTTGGGAAAATAGAAAAGGTTATAGCGGAATTAGATTCATGGAGGTTGCGTGAAAAAGAAAATTTTAATTAGAGGTCCTGTCCTCTCACAATCCGGTTATGGCGAGCAATCTCGCTTTGCTTTGAGAGCATTAAAATCTCGAGAAGATTTGTTTGATATATTCATCCTTCCCATTGCTTGGGGGAAGACCGGTTGGATATGGGAAGAATCTGAGCTTCGAGAATGGATGGATGAAAAGATCACGTTAACTCAAATCCTCATTCAGAGAAAAGAATTGCAAGTTGATATGTCTCTTCAGATAACAATTCCCAATGAATTTCAAAAAATTGCCCCAATCAATATTGGATACACAGCTGGAATCGAAACACATAAGTGTTCTCCACAATGGCTGCAAAAATGTAATGAGATGGATAAGGTTTTGGTCGTATCAAATCACGCTAAGACATCATTGGTCGACACAGTAGCGCAAGCTACAAATCAACAGACTGGTGAGACTTTTCCATATAAAATAGATGTGCCTGTAGATGTTGTGTGGGAAAACACTCCGAGACACGAACCTGAAGAGATCAAAGAACTCAAGCTTAAGCACGATTTTAATTTCCTAGCTGTATCTCAAATCTCTCCACGAAAGAATTTTGAAAATATGGTTAAATGGTTTGTTGAAGAATTTATAGATCAAGATATTGGTTTTGTTATAAAAACCAATATCGCTTCAAACTCTGTAATTGATTGGGAACACCTACAGAAGAGAATGAAAGCGGTCCTAGAAGGTTATGAAAACCGCAAGTGTTCTGTTTACCTTCTCCATGGGGATCTTACACCCGGACAAATGACCGGACTATATCAACATGAGAAGATTAAAGGAATGATAAATATTGCTCATGGTGAAGGCTTTGGTCTTCCAATGTTCGAAGCGGCAAGGGAAGGACTTCCAATTACAACGATTGGTTGGTCTGGACAGCTTGATTTCCTTCACCACGACGGTAAAGATTGTTTTAACAAAGTTGATTATAGTCTTCAACCAATCCAGCAACAAGCTGTTTGGCCTGGTGTTTTAGAGAAGGATTCCATGTGGGCATATGCCGATCAAGGATCTTATAAGATGGCCCTGAGAAAAGCCGTTAAGGGTTATGACAAGATGAAAGCGAGAGCAGAAGAGCTTAAGAGTTTGGTTGA
>Ga0208159_1000456_pt1 | contig 16624 bp, 8 predicted proteins | sample 9_EtaG_FD_184082 | JGI IMG/M metagenome (GOLD analysis project Ga0208159, IMG submission 184082) | Marine viral communities from the Subarctic Pacific Ocean - 9_ETSP_OMZ_AT15188 metaG (SPAdes) (version 2) | ecosystem: Environmental > Aquatic > Marine > Oceanic | place: Pacific Ocean | collected... | reverse complement strand
TATATCAGGTATTAGTTGTGTTATAACATCATTAACAAAGTTTTCAGGTACTTTATCAGCTTTATATTTAGCAGCTATTAAATTATCTAAATAACCTTCGTTTTCTAAACCAAGATCTTTATCTGTACGTTTTTTTCTAAGCTCTTTAATAACGTCGTCAGCTTCTGCTTGATAATAAAAATTACCAGTACCTTTTTCTCTAAGATTATTACCGTCTTTATCAACTTTTCCAAGCTTATCAACCTCATTAGTTACTGCAGTTGTTTGTTTTGAAGTCATTGATCTTTTTTCAACAACACTATCCATATCAACACCTTCTTGTGCCATTTCAATAAACTGTTGTCTAAACTCACCTTTTTTTCTGTCTGATACATAAGCTTTTAAAAATGCTTTTACATCTGCACCAGTTTTAAATTCTAAGTTTTTATAACCTTTATCACCACTGTTAAATATTTTAGATATAAACTTACCTATTTTAACTAATAAACTATCAGAAAGTTCGTTTTTTATAGCAGCATCAGCATAAGCATTTAAATACTCTTCAGCGTATTGTGAAAATATTTTTTCAGAACCATCTTTGTTAAACTTATAGTTATCATCTATTCTTTTTTGTACAATAGCTTTTTCTTTTGAGCTTAACTCGTTTAAAAAATCGTTTACTAATCGCTCGCCTTCTTGTGTTAAGTCAGTAGTAATATCTTTACCTTTAGCATCTTTACCAACAACTCTTTTACTACCAGTTAATGAAGACTTTAATATAGCATGTAAAAGCTCATGTGATCCTACTGAAACAGCATTATTATCTGCCGCTACATCTTCGTTTATCATTACTTCTTTACCAACAACTAAACCATCAACACCTCTCATGTCTTCTAACGTAAAGTTTTTACCAGTTTTAGCATTGTAAGCTTCTAAAAATTCTTGCGGTGTTTTATAAACTTTTTGTTCTAAACCTAATATCTTGTTTATAGCGTTAGTAGATGTTCTTAAATCATCATGTAAAAGCTTTTTATTAGCTTCTTTTTTTATATCGTTTATTTTTTTATTACTAGTATCTATTTCGCTATTTATATTTTCTGTTAAAATGTTAAATTCATTTAAATTTATTTCACGATTATTTAGCTGTTGTTTAAATTTTTCTAACTCTGAATTTAATTTTTTTCTATTATCTAATACGCTTATTATTTCTTTTGATTGATCGTCTGTTATAAACTCAGATTTTTTACCGTTTTTTAATAAAAAATTTTTAAGATTATCTTCTGTTTCTTTAATTTTTTTATCTATAATTTTTTTAGCATCTTCGGTTTTTGAATTTACTTTATTTTCGTTTAAACCTATTAAGTCGTTAATATAGTTATTTATAACTAAATTATCTTCTTCACTTCTCATAGCGCTATTAATAGTATTACCAGCAGCAGATATACCAGCACCACCAACAAAACCTTGTAAAAATTCTTCTTTAGCCTGATCGCTAGATAGATGATCAACAACTTTTTTAACAACGGTTTCGTTATCATCACCTTGAGCTATACTTACATTAGCAACATTTAAAGTACCTTGAAAATATTCTGTTAAACCTTCTCTACTACCAGTTAAAACTAAAGCTGCTATCTTTTGTACACCTACTTTTTTAGCATTATTAAGAATATAATTGTTTATACCTTTTATACCAATTCTTTCTAAAGCAACAGAAAGAGTACCAATAGCAAGAGGTACAGCAACTTCGTCTTCGTTGTTTTCTAAAAGTTTAGTAATAGCTTCTTCAGTGTCATCGCCATATAACTTTTTAGCTTTTTCAGAATTATACTCTGTATATATAGGTGCCATAATTTGAGGAACTAATGATAAACCTCTAGTGGCTATAGCAGGTACTACTGTAGTTACAGTGCTAGTTAAAGCATTGGTAATACCAATAGCTATATCAGCAATATCACCTTCTTTAAAACCACCAAGTATACCTTTACCCGTATCTTTCATTCGCTTGTTTATTTCATCAAGCTCTTCGTACTTATCAACAATAAAAGCATCAGTGTCACCTTCTATTAAACCTAAATAATCCATCGCAGGAGCACTAGCTATCTGCGTACTAACCCAAGCGTTTTGTAAACTTAAAGCAGCATTATTAAAAACATTTTTAAATTGTTGAGCGTCGGTAAGTAATTCTGATTCATCAATTTGCTTCATGCCTTTTTTTAAAAAAGCATTTATAAAACTATCAGTAGGCATACCTTTTTTTTCAGCTAGTTGTTCTAACTGAGAATAATTATATTTTTTTCCTTTATATAGATAAACAGCCATATTTAATTTTAATTAGTAACCTAAATCAATTTTTTCAATTTCTTGTATTTCTTTAAACGCTTTGTTAAAAGCTGTTGGATTTATTTTTCCTTCAATAACACCTTGTTCATTTATTTTTATCGGATTAGATTGGTTGTTTTGTATCATTTCAATTGCTTTTTTTATTATGTCTGGCGTTAAAGTACCATCTTTAGCAGCTTTAATTAACTTTTTCTTATTTATAGGTAAACTTAAAAAACTTTCTTTTATATTATTATTTATTTCGCTTGATTCTGTAATTTCAGTAAAAAACCCAACATTTTTTATTTTACGTAAAAAATTATATGCTTGATCTTTTGCTAAATCTTCATTACTGTAATCAAAATCAAAAATATCTACAAGAACGTTATTTTTAAATATTTTAAGTCTGTCTCTAGGTGTACCATCGTCTTCTATAGTATAAATAGATTTGCCGTCTTTGTCTTTTGGCAATAAGTTTTCTAATATTTTTTTAGCATTATCTTCCGTTTGTTGAAAAACTCTATAAAAAGTATTTTGATTAAGTTTAGTTACATTCACGCTACCAACCACAATGTCTTCTCCGCCGCCTTCAAGATCTTCATCATCTGTTTCTACTTTAGGCGTTGTATTAGTATTTTTATTTTTGTTTTCTTCTTCTCTTTTATCTGCAGCTTCTTGTATTGCGTTTCTAGTTTTATTAGTTTCATATCTTAAAAACAACTTTTTCAAACTAACATTGTTACCATTTTCATCTTTATATTTAGTAGCGTCTATAACACTAATACTTTTCATTTCATCTATTTTAGCAAGTATTTCTGTTTCATTTAAATTACCACCATAAGTATCTTTTATTACTTTTAATATAAATTCTTTTGTATCAGGGCCACCATATATATCATCTGGCTCTACATTTATACCATTAAATATTAATGACTTTATTTCGTTTGGCTTTAATCTTCTAAGGTTGTTTAAACTAGCTTCTATAGTAGCTGTATATGAATAATCATCTAAAAGACCGCCTTCGTTTATATATTTTGCTTCAATACCTCTATGTGTTACATACGCGTTAACACTAACACCGTTTATTTGTGTTGGTGAATTACTAATATACCTAAGATCTATTTGTTTGTCTTTATTTTCAGGATCAGTAGGATCAACCCAAAAAAGATTACCATCTATGTTTTTAATGTTAGATCCATTGCCAGAATAAATATCTTTCCACATTTGAGTTTCTTGTGGTGACATACCTTCGTCAAACTCTTCTAAAGGTATTTGCTGTATAACTTCTCCAGTGTCTCTATCTCTACCATTTCTAATATCAAATAACTTTTTATTTACAGCATCGTAATTAACTATAATCTTTTCGTTTTGTTCTATTCTTTTTCTAGCTTCTTCATATCTAGGATCGTTAATATTTAAATTAGATATTAAACGATAATCTTCTTTAAGTAAATTACTAATATTTTTTATATTATCAGATAAAGGTATGGTTGTATTGTTTATTTCACCAAATATATTAGTATCGTCATAATCTGGCATGTTTTTAGTACGCTCTTGAAACTCTGCATCAGACGCAGCCTTTCTTGTTTTATAAAGCTCAAGAGCAGGCGTTATTGCTAAAGCAATATTTTTTTGTGTTTCTAATACACGGCCTGAGCCTTGCATTCTATACAAAGCTGCTTGTTTATCGTAAACACTACCACTAGCTGGTGTAGATAAATTTTTTATTTGTTTGTCTACAGCAGAAGTATCTACTTTAGGCGTAGTCATAGTAGAAAGATTACTTTTAAACATATTTAAAATATCTTCGTTAACACCATCACTATTTAAATCATTTTCGTTTTCTGCCATAATTTATTATTTTGTTTAACCTTTATATAGTGCTCCACCAGGCATATATAGTCCACCAATGGAACCTGCAATATCTCCAAAAGCACTAAACTGTTGTGCTCTAGCATCTGATCTAGCTTGGTCTGCAGCCGATTTTCTGTCTATGCTTAATCCATACAAAGCTTCTAACCTTTGGTTTTCTTGCGACTGCCTCATCATTTCGCCTTGTATTTTAGCTTGATCTATTGCAAAATCAGTACTTCTTTGTAGTTTATCAATATCAAAAGCAGCTTCTTTTTTTAATTTATCAACACTATAAGCGCTTTCTCTTTTTAATTTATCTAAATTAAACGCCCCAGTTCTTCTTTCGTCAGCTCCTTTTAATCTAAGTTTTTCATTAGCCATTTCTTGATCAGCTATTTTAGCAGAAGCCTCTCTTGCTTGTTTATCTGATAAATTAGCCATAGCTTGTGCTAAACTAGCAACACCAGATCCTCCAGCAGCACCTCTCATTTGTTGTATTATGTTTGCTTGTGATTGCCTTTGTTGATCTCTTAAATAATCAGCTGATCTCATGTTAACACTTAGATCTTCATATATGTTTTCGGTATAAGGATTTTGTAATCCAGCGTAAGGATTTTGCAAATCAGCATAAGGATTTTCTAATCCAGTGTAAGGATTTTTTAGATTTTTGTATGGATTTGTGTATTGTATATTTTCAAAATCTTCTTTAGCTTTTTCATAAGCATAATTAGCTTTGTTTTGTTCTTCTGCTCTAGCGCCCATACCAAATAAACTACCAACACCTTTAATTATACCTGGCGCAGCAGCTATTGCTGCTATAGCAAGAGGCGCAAGCTTCATTGGTGATCTTTTTTTAAACGGAGATTTATAACCTACTATATTCATATTCTTTTATTTATGTGTTTATAATTACACTATTTATTAATTATTTACTGCTTTGTGTTACTTCAGAGCCTAGTGAAAAAAGTTTTTTATTTGAACTATCGTACGAGTCAAAAGCAGAAACATCACATTTTAAACGAGCTTGTAAAACATAACCTTTTAAACTAGTATTATTATCTAAAGGTTTTCTTGCGTAATAAAAATGACCTACAGCAGCTGGGCTAGCTAATCTTGCGTTACCAGCGATTGTAACAAAATCTTCACCTACGTCAGTAATAACACTATTAACACCTCTTGGAACGCTACCTGCTAAGCCATCAATATTTTGTGATGGTATTATAATATACAAAAGATCACCTATAGAAACTGATTCATTTATTTTACTTTGAAATTTTATTTTTGTCGGCATAATTTAACTATTTGTTGCTAATATAAAGGCTCTGTCTATATCATAAAAAACATCTGTACTAATACTAGGAAATCTACTAATTGTCATAACACCTTTTATATTAGCGTTTATAGAAGAACCATAAACTGTTAATATTGTATTGTCTGCTAAAGTTTGTGTGCCAGCTAGTGTTATTGGCGATCCGCTTGCGTGTACCGCTGTGACAGTATTGTTGGTAACATCAATACCTGGACCAAATATTTTACTACCAACAGAAACACCTCTAATACCATCTATATTTATACTAGTGCTACTTTGATCGCCGTTTACCGTAACACTACCACCACCAAAATTTGATGTACCTAAAAAACCAGTTGGCGTTACGCTTAAGTTAAAACTAACAACTAGACCTACAGATTCATCTATTAATTCTGAACCATAAGCCCTAAACGTAATGTCTTTAGCATCTGCCCAGCTATGAGTGCTAGACAAAGTTACTGTTTTAGTTTGTGTGTTAATGGCCGTTATAGTTGGGTATGTTAAAACACCTAAACTACCACTTGTCGTAACACTACTACTTTCTATATCTACTAAACTCATACCAACAACTAAATTATCTACATCATTTAAAATCATAGATGTTACGCTACTACCAGAACCATTAGTTTCTTTTGTTAATTTAGTAAAAAAATCTGTATCTACTGGTTGTAAAGAATCTGCTAAAAAAGCTCTTCTAGGCGTGCTAGCGCCTCCAAAGCCAGTTATATCAAAACTATACTTATAACCAAGACCTAAACCATCTCCTGAATCTGCTAAATCTTCTGAAATATTTACTGTTTGTGGTGAATTACTATTTGAACTACCACTTGTACTACCTATAAAAGCACCTATACCTACAAAATTAGTATCTGCTTGATCTGAAGAAGTACTAAATCTAACTGTAACATCTTTTTCTTGTTCTATTTTTTGTGTTAACAATCCAATTGTGCCATTTTGTATTTGAGTTTCAAAATGATAATTAGGTATTAATAAAAATGTATAACTATTTCCGGCAGAAGAAGCTGGTATTTTAATTGTAAAATTAAAAGTATTACTTCCTAAAACAATATTTAAATTATTTTGAGAATTAAAACCATTTACAAAAGATTTTGTTTTAAAGTTATAAAATTTTGTTGGAGAAGAATTATCAAATATATGTAAATGACAATGTGAGTCAATATCGCCAGTCACAAAACACTCTATAGTCTGTGCTCCTGAGTCTATTGTTCTATTTAATATTTTAAAGCTATTTATATTCTTCATAATATATTTTATTATAACTGTTCATTTTCAAATGCTTCGCCAACACCTAAATTAGATCCGCTTTCTGTGTCTATAGTGCCGTCAGTTTCACCGTGCATATGCTGTATATAAGCAAAAGATTTTTCTTCTTTTTTAACAAATTGATTTATGTTTGGATTGTCTATAATACTATCAGCACCAAAAGGCGTTGATAAAATTCTACCTTCACCTTTTTCTGTTTCTAAGCGATTACACGTCCAAGCAGGAATCGTATTATTATTGCCTTTAAAACTACCAACATAGTTTAACGTATTAAAGTTTTTTATAGATAAAGGAGCGTCGTTAAAAATAGCGTTAACAGTAGATATTCTTGTAGTTGAATCACTAGTACCGTAAAAATGACAAGCGCCAACATTTTCATTATGATGAAACGCTTTGCCTTCTCTTAAAGTTACGTATTCATTGTTTATAATAAAACCGGCTTCTTGTATAAAACTTTTAAAACTAGACCAGCCTTTTACACTTTCTTTATAAGTAACAGTTATAGATTGATCTTCATTTTTATACATACTATTAGAATTACCAAAATTATCTTCTACGTATGAAAAATCATTACCAGAATCAAAAGTTAAATTATAATCATTTTTAGTTTTATCATAACTACCAATTATTCTATAATAATCATTTTTTAATTTATCTCTAAACCAGTCTTTCATACCAGCATCAGATATAGGTGTTAAACCATCCATTGATAATCTTAATACAGCACCTCGTTGTTTATCTGTAAAATATGCTCTATATGAAGATGATGCAAAACTTTCAGGATTTTTTGATATACCATATTCACCAACAAAAGGTCTTGATTGTCCTAAAACTTTATTAGATGTTGTTAGTTGAGTATTACCATCAGCATTAAATATAAGATCTTTATCAGCGAATATTTGAACTATTTTATCTTCACATAAAGCTATTAAGTCACTATTTCTAGCAAATAATTTTTGTATACTACCGTAAGTAGTATCTAACTCTTTAGTTATACTATCTGCTTGAATAAATTGATTTAAATCATTTAAACTAGTGCTTTTGTTATATATACCAGAAAATATTAAACCACTAGTTCTTATATCTTGATTGTATTTTTCTTGTAAAGTTGTAGATACTCTTGCTCCGTTTTTTATAAAAGATTGATTAAAATCGTCTCTTATTCTATTTGATTCTACACCATTACCAAAACTAAAAGCATTAAAGTAAGGTAAAGCAATTTCTTCTGGTTTAATTTTTACTCTAAATCTTGTAACGCTATTATACTGCTGCGCAGGACCAGTAGGATTAGTTGTACCAAGTTCTACAACTTCTAATATTTTATATTTAATATAACCATCTTCTTGATCATCATAAAACTCTAAAAATTTATTAGTAAAAAATTGATTTTGATGATTGATATTTGTTGGGTTTCCATATATGTTTCCAGGTTGAAAATTAAAACCTTGATCACCTCCAACAGCACTTATACCACCTGCTAGTTCAACTATATCTCCATCCCAAACTTTTACTCTACAATCAATTGGTAATTCAAAAGCATTGTTACTAGCTTCAACATAAGTATTAGCTATATCTACACCTGTTCCAGAAACTTTAACTTTAGTACCTACTTTAGCTGATAAATACCCCTTAGTATTATTCGTTGCTTCAACAAGCGCAGGATTATAACTTGAAGTTACTGTAGAGTTTACATCTAGTTTTAAAGGATAAATAGGTGAAGCTTCGTAATACAAATCTAAATCAACTTTTTCTTTTGGCTCTGTTTCAAATATAGCTGGATTTTCTTTTATTGGATTTTCTCCATCAGAAAAATCTTGCTCAAAAAACTCTATAAAACCAAAATCATCGTTAGTACCATCAAAATCAAAATCATAAGTTTGAGGATTTATAGAACATTCTACTCTAGGATCTTTGTCTAACTCTATTATATAACAAATTCTTCTATTATCTGCTTGACCAAATTGGCGTATAACTTTTTTTAAATTATTAAATCTAGAGTTTAACTCAGCTTGATCACTACCTTCAATAGCATATTTATACCATTTATAATATGCGTTAGCTACAGATTCTTCTTTTTCATACCATTGACCGTTTTGAGCGGCAGCATCATGAACTGTAACAGACCAATTCCAAGTAGTGTGATTGTAAACTCTTACTTTTTCTATTTTTTTTATATTAAATACAGTTTCATTAGTATCATTAGAAAATCTAAAATTGTTACCTACTGTTTCTAAATTTTCTACAAAAGTTTTATTACCAAGACTAAAATTACCAAGATCAGAGTGACCTATAGGATCCCACTGTGTTTCTACTTTTGTCCTCCAATTAGGATCTTTATTAAAATTAGGATGTTGTGGAAATGGTAATACTAGACCTAAACCTTTAGCTTGTTCATGACCTTTCTGCGTGTTAAGGTTTATTATTCCTTGAAGATCCATTGTTCCACCTGGATATTTAACATTATTTATATCAGAATCGTCATAAAAAATATTACCACCAAACCCAAATGATCCAGTTTCTACAATTAAAGGAGCGTTTTGATCCATCAAATCTACACCTACACCAGAAAAAGATAAGTGCATAAAAAACTTACCAGTAGAATCTCCATATATATCTCTATAGTTTTTTATATCATTAGGCGCATTAAAATCAGCAACGTGATCTATTTGTTTTTTCCAAATAAGTGGCCAAGGAGCTGAAGCGTTAGGCGCGTTTTTATTTAGATGACCTGTAACAGTTGTAACTATACCTTGCATACCATTCATAGGAGAACCCATAGCAGATCTTTTAAAAGAATCATTTTGATCTACCTCTTGATAATTGGATTGTTGAAGAACTTGCGAATTACTATCATATTGAGAATTTGCAAAAGTAAACCTGTTAGCGGTTCCTAAGTTTAAAGACGTAGAGTTCCCATACAGAGGATTAAAATTCATACCACGCAAATTACCACTAATAGACGCGTCAAACTGTTGTAATTGAACTATATCAGGTTTATTATCTCCCTCGTAAAAACTGTATGAAGTTGTAATGTTATATGTATTATTAGCATTATTAGGAACTTCTAAAGGTTGGTGTGCAGCGTAGTGTAACTCATCTATAAACCAATCACGACCATCTGTACCTTGGTTATTAGTTTCGTGGTTAAAAAGATCTTTAAAGTGTTCAGGCTTAACGCTTCGACTTTGTAAAGCGTTTGTTACAGCGCCAGTATTGCTAGTTGTGTTTTGACCATAACTATGTGTTCCGCTATATCTACCATCTGAATCAAAAGAATCAAAAAGATTATCATCTCTAAGACTAAATGTTTTTGCTCTAGCTGTAATAATACTACCTATTTCATTACCTATCAAAGGCTCTAAGTATTGCGCTGTTACTATATTAGATCTTATCTTAACAAAAAATCTACCTTGAAATTCTTGCCATTGTTTATTATCATTTACAAAAAATACTACTAATAAATCTTCGTTTAAAACACCAGGCAAAGATTCTATCCAACTATCAGAATCTTGTATAGGTTTATCAATAGAAATAATATATACGTCTGCGGTTATTTGTACATTAACAAAATTATATGTTACAGAATTTGTAGTTATATTACCACTAGAATTTACTTTTTTAAATTTTATACTTAACTCTTTTCCGCTGTTAAAAAGCTGTTGTATACCAACAATTCTTTCGCTTACTAATTGATCTTTATTAAAAACTAATTTATTTTGTCCAGGTGCTGGTTGAAAAGCTTCTTCTGTAAACAACTGGCTTAAATCACCATCACCGTTAGCTTGACCTATAGATCTAAGTTTATCTCTTATAAAATCAGGCGCTTCGTTTTCTATAGCTATTATTTTAAATTTATTTTCAAGTTGAACTTGACTGTCAGAGTCTACAGGTTTTTTAAGTATTATAAAATCTTCTTCTTTTATTTTATTTCTATCTGCAGAAGGAAAAGAAATCCATAAACTATTATCTTCTTTTGATCTATATACTCTATCTAAAACTAAATTATAATATTCAGAAGAAGTTTCTTTTACATATAGTTTAAAGTAATAAGGATCAAACTCAAAACCACCACCAAGATTATAAGCATTAGGAATATTTACGTGACAAGGTATGTTAGGTATGTCTAATACTTTTAATCTATGACTTTTAGAAGCAGCGCCATCAAAAGAAACTATAGCGTTTTGATCTGTAGATAAACTAAAAGGAACCGTAATAGAACCTTTTTCACCAGACGTAAAAATAGGTGTTTCTCTACCTTGATAATCTAGTAAGCTCATACCAACTTGATATGTCCTTTGTGACTTTATTGTTTTTAAACCACCTTCATCAAATTTTTTATTTATTTTTCCAAATTTTCTTTCTTCAAACTCTAATCTTAAATCATTTTCATAGTCTCCAACATTTAAATTTTGAGTGTAGTTTCCATATATTATTCTACCCGCCGTAAAGTCTTGTGCTTTGGCTTTTTTAGGAACGTTATCATATATTCGTAAAGTTTGAAGTTCTGGCAAAGCAGCATATATTAACTCTTTATTTAATTCATAATATCCAGAATTTGTGTTAGAGCTATTAGACTCGCTTCCATCTACAAAAACAAAAGTATTAGATCCAGCTTTACCATCAACGCTGTGCCAAGCAACTACATCTCCACCATCTGATTTTTTAGATTTTATAGTATCTATTGTATAAACTATTGGTGAATCTTCTGATTTATATAATAAATCTATTTCTATAACATCTTTAGGAATACCTTGATGTACAAAATCTTTTAATATTATTTTATTAATATTATTTTCCATACCAGTATTGTATGGTTCTTCGGTTGGATGAATATTAAACTTTCCTGATAAAAAAGCTGGTTGAGTAAATGGTGCAAAAGAAGAGTATTGATTATCAGCATATTTGTATCTATAAGAAAATCTAGGAAAAGTTTTTTCAAAAAGTAATACCGAAAGATCTTCTTTTAAAATATTGAAAGAATAAACTTGATTTGCAATAGCTGTTGATCTTTGTATTATTTCGCAAGTAATATCAGCTGATATACGAGCGTTTCTATTAGGTTTTCCTGGAACAGGAGGAGCTCCAACTGGAACAGAAGGACTAACAGCTAAACCTGTTATTTTAAGTCTAGCTTGAACATTTGAAGGAAGAGAACCGTTAGCTCCAGTTTCACTTAAAAGCAAAATATCACCAATCTCTAACAAAGGTGCGTAAGAATCGTAAAGTTCGGTATCAAGAGTAACGCTTCTAGCTCCTGCTGTTGTTACGTTTATTGCTCCAAAACCAGAATAATTAGCTTCAAATTTTCCTGTAATAGGATTTACACCTAAATGATAATAATCTTCTCCAGTACCATCGTTATTAGTATCATATATATCATTACGACCAAGAACTTTAAATTCTTCTAAACCAATTTTAAATGATATCGATTGTCCAGCAACTTTATTAGTAAAATTAGCCTCAGGAGTATTATATAAAACTTGTCTTTCGTCGCCAGGTACTAAATCTAATGTAATTGGATTTAAAGGTCTTGGTTTTATAACTGTTATATCGTTTTTTGTTACTGTACCTTTGTTTTCTCCGTTAATATAAAGATTACTAGTGTTTGAAAGACTAACGGTATTATTTAAAAATTGTGTTATATTTATTACTTTTGGCTCTGTAACGCCATCAGTAAAATATAAAAAATTATCTACAACATTAATACCAGTTATATAATTTTCTACTGTAAATTCTAAAACTTTATTTTCATTGTCAGATAATACAATACCAGTTTCTAAATTACCACTATTGTTTTTAAAACATCTTAATATAGCACTTTGCGTGTTATCATCTTTAACTATAAACCAATAAGCAGCATCATTTTTTTCATCTGCTATAGAACCTATACACTCAAAACTACTCCAACCTTGAGCAAGACCTGTAGTTAATTTTTCATTACCCATTATAGTTTGAACGCTACCAACTGAATCTTCATCAGAGGTAGAAACCTGTATATTTAAAGCACCTCTATATTCACCATTAGGTAATATTTTTTCTTCAAGGTCTAAGTTCATACGACCTTGTGTAAAAGTAGTATTAATCTCTGGCATTTAATTAATGTTTAATTTGTTTTGATTTACCTCTAAGTATTTGAGTTATTTCTTCTAATTTAATATTCGATAGCCTTAACTTAGCTTGTCTTACAGCCGCAAACTTTTCTTTTTTATATCTACGAACAGCATATTCTGGCACGTTTGAACTTGTAGATAATATAGCGTATACAATGCTTTTATACATAGCTTCTTCAGCAAGTTTATGAACTTGCATTTCTTCTTCAGTGCCTAAACTATCGCTTATATAATCTATTATTACAGTTTTTCCAGAAATATTAGAGCTAAAGTTTATTAAACCCCTCATGTCATCTATATAATAAGAACCGTTATCTTGCGCGTGCTGCGGATCTATACCATATCTTCTACCAACATTAGCTTCAAATATATGATCGTCATAATCATAATCATGCTGTTTATTTTCATTAGGTTTATTAGATTTATAATTACTCCAAGTGGTAGATGTTTCTTCGTTTTTTAATCTAACTATAGAAATGTTATCTACAGTAATATTGTTACCTGAAGGACTACTAGTTGGCGCTTGAACTTGCTTAAACATTATTGTTTTACTTTTAAAAGCATTAACAGTTCCTCCAGCAACTAAAGTTTCTGTATAAGTTCCATTAGCAGATATATTGGTTAAATGCGTTATATCTCCTCTTTCATCTATTATAGAAAACCTATAAAGTCCAGCTTCATATCCACTTATAGTGATAGATACTTTGTAAGATTCTCCATTTATTATTTCTACATCTTCTTGAATAAAACCTTGACCTTGAACTAAATTAAGTCCTATTATTTTATTTTTTTCAAAAAACCATCCTGTTCCTGGATCATTTAAAGTTGTTGAAACATTACTAGTTTGAACTGGCTGACTAGCTGATCCGGGTAGATTTATTTGACCGGTAGAGCTATAAGTTGTGTTTAAAATCCAATTGCCACTTCCGCCGTGAAAATTACCATTTTTAACTAATTCTCCAGAAGATATAAAATTACCGTTTTCATCAAATAAATATTCGTAGTCATCGTCTGTTTGGTATTTTTGAGGATTTGAAGTTTTGCCTAAAGTTGGATATAATGGTTTTTTTATACCAGCATTATCTACACATGATATTTTAGTATAGTTAACATAATCTATAGGTAATGGTAAAACTAAAGAGTTAGTAACATATGACTCTAAAGATTTTACAGATTTAAATGTATCAAAGCTTAATTCTGCTAAAGCTCTTTGCGCATGAAAGTTAACTTGCATACGATCAGCTTTGCTAATTAATTTTCCTTCACCTACATATCCAATTATAAATTGATTTATTATATCTACTAAAGATACAAATTGATAGTGATTATATCTACCATTACCAGGATGTGTATTTTGATAGTGTTGTTGTGGAACGTGATTATCTAATAAACCCATTTAATTATTGTTTTTCTTGATTAATATCTTTAGTTTCTTCTATTTGACCAGCTTGATATAGACTAGGATCTTTTAATGATATTCCTACTAGCTTTAATATATTGTTAACTAAGTTTGTTTGTTCTGATTCGTGCAATTCAAAATCAGTACTATTAGTAGCATTATAAGCAAACGCTCCACCAATATTATAACCGTTCCATTGTACTGCAACTGGCGTTTTTATATAGTAGCCGTTATACTCACCACCAGTAATAGTTTCAGGTAAAAAGTTAATTGTATTTTCATCTATATAATATATTGGTCTATTTTGTGTTGGCCTTGTTAAAGGTGTGTTTCTTATAATAGCAAGATCACACATATCTATTTTAGTAACAGCTCTAAACTCTTCACCGCTTGAAAAACTTAAAAAAACATCAGACAACATATACATATCTGTAATATTTGTTAAACTATCGCCATTTGTTAACACTCCTGTATCTTTTTTAAAAGGATTTAATTTTGTTTGAATAATTTCAATAGGATCATTGTATTTTTTTCTACTACCAGGTCTTCTTTTAAACTGATGTAAATCATAAAAGTATTGTTCAAAAATATCCATTTGAGCTTTATTAGCAAATAAATTAAACTCTGTAGGTGTTACATAACCTCTTTGTTCTTTATTAACTAAAGCTTGAACTCTTTGATATACTGTATCTATACTTACTGCCATTATTTATTTTTTTTATAAGGAAATACTTTGTTTAACATTTGTTTTCTTTTATCACAACCACAATCACCACCAGTAATTTTATGTATAAACTTTTTTATACCAGTTGCTGTTGTTATCTTTTCTACAGTATCACCTAAACCCTTTGACTTCATATAAATATTTTGTTGTAGTTGCGATCGCCCCGAAGAGCGACCGCTCTACAGTTTGATTAGTTTAATCGTTTTTCTATATTTGTATATATTTCCATACCTTCATCAGTTTTAAACCAATGCGCTAAAGCAGTGTATGGATGCTCGTCAAACGGTACTGTCATTATTTTTCTATCGTTAGAACCCCATAAAAAGTTTCTTTGATCAGAAGATAATTTAATAATACCAAGTTCTACAGCTTTAATACCAAAGTTTCTAAGTTGAACATTATCATCAGATGCTAATTCTATTAACAAAGCAGGATTATTACGAGCAAACACTAGTAAATCTCTTTTAAGCTCGTTAGAACTCATCCTAGATACTTCAGAACCTTTTTCTACACGCATGATAGCTTCAGCCATATCTATATCCATTTGTCTAGCTAATAATATAGCGTCTGCTTCTAATTCTAAAAACTCTATTTGGTTTTCAGCTATAGCTACAGGATTATACTCTTCGTATATTTTATCTCTGTGTGGATGATATAAAGAAAGTAATTTTTGTAAAGTTGTTTTTTCTTTTTCAACAAAAAGATTACCACTTCTAAATATAACGTGCTCTAATCTTTGATCACCAACCATTTCATCTATAAAAGGTGTTCTTTGGTTTTGGCAGTACTTTAATTCTCTTTCATAACCTTTTTCAGCGTCAAAATAGTAAACATTAGAAGTTTTTAACATATAACTTAAAGGTCTTTTGTTTCCTTTTAATTTATATACTCTATCTCTTATTTCCCACTTTGATTTTTTAGGTTCAACTTTTTTAGGTTTTGGTGTTTCAACAACTGGTGTTTCAACAACAGGCACCTCTGCTTTTTCTGTTTTTTGTTTTTTTGCCATAATATAATATATAATAAAATTAATAAAATAAAAGGCCGAGGCCGAAGCCCCGGTCTTTTAAAAAGTGTTTATTTTAATAACATGAAGTTATTAGCACCTTGAGTAATTAAACATCTTTCTGATAAGAAGTGTAATTGCATTGCATCTAAAGCAGATGTAGCAGCACCAACCGAACCAGTAACCCAAGTCTTCATTCTTCTGTCATCAGTTTGCGAAGCTCTATATCTTACGTGTAAGAAAGGACGTCTCATACTAGCACCAACATTTTGATCATAAACAGTAGAAGTACCAGCAGGTATCATAACTCCTCTAAGTGCATTAGCACCAGCTGTTAAGTTAATACCACCTCTAGTAGCTTTATCATTTAAGTATCTAAAGTCAGATTTGTAGAAGTCATAAGAACCTCTTCTGAAACCAGAGAAACCTAAATTTAATGCCATGTCTTCAGAGTTGTTAAATACACCATAAGATGTACCACCAGCTCCGTAAGAGTTCATTGAAGCTAACATATCGTCAATAGCTAAACTAGTTGATCTGTTAACAAACATCATGTACTCTTCAATAGCACCTTGCTTATCAAACTCAGCAAGTATTGCATCGAACTCAGCTAAATCAGTAGCAGCGTTAACACCAGTAA
>Ga0208159_1000455_pt1 | contig 16636 bp, 31 predicted proteins | sample 9_EtaG_FD_184082 | JGI IMG/M metagenome (GOLD analysis project Ga0208159, IMG submission 184082) | Marine viral communities from the Subarctic Pacific Ocean - 9_ETSP_OMZ_AT15188 metaG (SPAdes) (version 2) | ecosystem: Environmental > Aquatic > Marine > Oceanic | place: Pacific Ocean | collected... | reverse complement strand
ATTTCTTGATAGATTAAGTGCCATTTTTATCTCCTATCACATTGAAAGGGCTTAGCTAGATAATTATCTGCTTCGCCGTTTCTTAATATCGTACGGTTACCGACATTTCCCCTATACCCAGAGGAGCGATTGCTCCTTCATCAGTAGTAATACTATCTATCGTCATTGACGTTGTAGTACCATTAGGTATTATGCTAGTGTCGTACACTAAAGCATCGCTTTCATCGATAATCTTTTCGATATCTTCGAATAGCGTTGCTAATTCTTCTTGAGCATCTTCTTCATTACGAACGTATGCTCTTATATTTACTGTTAAAAATCTCCATTTGAAGCCAGCAGTTTGATACTCTCTAACTTCATCGCCTGCTATTACACAGACTTTTGGATATTCTTCAATCTCGTCTAAGAACAGCATTTTTCCCTTAACATTATTAAAAACATTTGAGTTATAAGGGTGCTGCCCATTTATTAATTTCATTTTATCGACTAAAGCGTCTACAATTTTTCTACGCTTTGTCCTATACTCTGTAGACATTAAACTCTCCTAAGTATAAATTTTTCATCTACAGCTGCTTGTGCTACTTCTCTAATACTTTTTGCTATTAAAGGTTTTGGATTATATCCTGCAGGCCATTGTTTATCGCCTGTATTTTCAAAAGTTTCGTATGGATTAAGTTGATAAGTATAATCAGCTACAAGTGTTTTTGCTGATGGTTTTATTCTTACAACTTCTGCACTCTCTGCAAATCTTCCAGTTTGATTTATTAAAGCAGGGCGTCCCATATTTTGTTTCACAGCTGTTGGTAGTCTTTTATTAATTTGTTTTTTCAGTTTCAACATATCTAATGTTGCATCTGCATTTTTAGGTCTTGGTGAACGACCACCTTTACCTTTAGAAGCTATTTTACCTGCTACCGCTACTGTTGCTCCGCCAAGACTTATTCTTCCTTTTGACTTGGTTTTAATTTTTGCTTTTCTTCCTTTACTTTTTAAAGGTTTAGCTTTTATTTTTGTTGTTACTTTTAAATTCTTTTTACTTTTTAAATTCTTTTTTATTGTTTTTGCTATTGTAACTACAGCATCATCTGCTATTTGTTTTCTAGGTGGCACACTTGCCATAAAATCTAAAGAAAAAAGACCCCCTAGATTTGCACCAGTCCCAGGCACACCTGTTGGTATTTCTCCTTTTGCTTGTGCTTCTGCAAGAATTTCTTTTTTAATAAACTTTTCTGCTAGTTTTTTAACACCACCACCTGGACCTGTCATATCAGTAGGTAGTCTTGGATTTGGTCCAATTCTAAATTTAATTTTACTATCTATTGTATATTTAAATCCTTCTTTTTTAATGTCTTGTTGCCAATCAACTCCAGTCTTATCTAATACAGCATTTTGAACATCAAATAGTTGAAATTTATAACTTCCGTTATAATCTAATGATTGATTTCTTATATTATTTAAAGCAAATAAAGCTGTTGTTGTATCAGATGCGTGTTCTTGTCGAAATTTTTCTTTAAATTTTTGTCGAAAAGTTTGCTCTTTCTTTCTAGTGCTTGTTCCAATATTATCTCTAAAACCTGCTCTCACAAATAGATTTCCTTGACCAGGTTGACCTAATGCAGCATCAAACCATTTTTCATACATATGTTGTGCTATGTTATTAATCGCCTTTCTAATCTGTTCGTCAACTTTACCAGTAAGACCGCCTTTGCCATCTCCTACCCCAAAAGTAATAAGTGTTATAGCATTTGCCTGTCCGTCTTTTTTATAAAAAGGTTTTCCTCTATAATAGCCCTTAGGAGACTCTGTCTTTTTTAATTCTGCATTACTTTTAATTCCTTGAATAGCATTTCCAATTCTTTTTGATGTTCCAATTTCTTTTAGTTTATCGTTTATTATTTTTGCCCAAATATGTGGTTGATTAGAAGTTTGAAGAAACTGTACTCCTTCAGGTGTTAATTCCTGTCCTGGAGTATTATCGTCAATAATATTCTGAATTCCTTCGATACCACTTTGTACTAAGGCATCTCCTCCAATTTCAATTTGAAGCATAAGAATTTTACCTTTACCTAAAGCTGCTTGAGTATTTTTCATATAAGGTCTGGCAAACTTAGCTTGAGCTTGTGTTATAATCTTATTAAATCTATCTGTTATATTTGATATTGCCATTATTTGTACAATTTATAGAAATCAAGAATCCTTTTTATGTGGTCAGGAAAGCCAATGTTTTCTCTTAGGCTGGTAGTAACTTGGTTACTAATCTGAGCTCCACTTATAGAAAGTCTTTCTTTTCTTTCATCTTTTAAGTAATATTTTACTAAGTCAAAAAGTGCTAGTTTTAAATCTCCAGGAGTACTTGCGTATCCTGCTTTATAAACTACTTTTACTGCCTTTCTTCCTTTCGGAAAAGCTTTATCAGCAGTATCTTCAGTTCTAAATATAGTGTCTGTTTCTTCATCTACAGTGAATTCATATTTGCCACTTCCATCAGAATTTTCGGATATGAGGGTCACATATGCACTGGCTTGTCCATCTCTTTCTTGGACTGAAGTTATAGATACTATTGGACTTTCATCTAGCATTATTGCAGTAGTATGATTATCTTTTATATCGAAGAACTCCGTTTTAGCAGAGCTATAAAAGTCTACAAACGAAGTTCCACAATATGTTTTTACGGCTTGGCTCACAGACGGAATGATAACATTCAATTTCGCATCTTCCGACACGCCATTGAGCCCAGCAAAATCTTTGTACTGTGCTAATGTTATCAAATTTGTTCCGCCTTGTGATACTGCCATAATTATAAGTGAGGGGATAAGGCTCCCCTCGAGCCATATCAATCTATTAGTTAGATTTGTACTTAAGAGCTTGTACTGAGTCAGCACCATCAATTAGGTCTAAGAAACCTAATCTTTGAGAAGCCACTAGGACTCTTCTTTGGTTTTCGACATCGTAGTCAGACTCTACTGTAACGCCTCTTAATCTAGGCATTACGTAGTTTCTTGGGTATACAGCTACAGAGTTGAATTTAGAGTGAGCTTTAGCAGCAAACTCGTCACAGATAAGTACTCTTGAACCAAATACTTGTCCGATTTCTCCGCTTAGTTTAGTAGCCATGTCACCAACTAAGTTCACATCTTGGAACTCAGCATCTTGTAACAAGTTATAGTATACATCTTGAGATACTATGTAAACTACTTCACTTGGGTTAACACCATATTTACCCATTGCTTTTCTTAAAGCTAGTAAGTCAGCTGCAGTAACAGCATCAGTAGCAGCAAATGTACCACTAGGCTGTGTAGTGTTTGAATCGTTTGCCGCTAAGTGACAAAGTCCTTCAAAAGATGCTCCAGAAGTTCCGAATGCACCATCAGCGTCATCTCCTACTAAGATAGCATTTTCAATTGCTCTAGCATGAGACCTAACCATTGACTCTCTAATTAACGGAAGAATAGGCAAAATTGCATCTTCTTCAGTCTCATTACCAATGAATGATTTAGAGATTAATTTTTTAGTTGAGAGTGTTCTCTCAGTCATATCGATACCACCCGCTGAACCTGGGTTGTATGCGTCTCCTCTCTGAGCTAAGTTACCATGTGGTGAACTACCACTAGCAGCTTGGTTAGCAGTAAATTCTGCATAACCAGAGTCAGGTAGGATTGGGATGATTTGAGTTGCAGAAGTCATTGGTATTTCTCTAAATAGAGGTGCTAATACTAATTCATTCTGGATATCTCTTTCAATGTTAGTTGAAACAACTTGCTCAAAATCAGCAGATGAAACAGCAACACCAGACATGGCATTTACTTTTTCCATCACACCTTTGGCTAAGTCAGTTTCAAAACCTTTTCCAGTAGCTAGACCTAACATTTTTGCGTCCATAATGTCAGCTTCAAATGCTTTTTTCCAGTCACTGTTTCCTCTGTCGGAGAAAACCCTTTTAGATTCTCTCATAGCTTCTATTTCAGCACTTCTGTCTTTTAACTCAGTTTCTAAAGACTTAATTACAGTCTCTAAATCTTCGTGCTTGTTAAGAACTCTATCTTCAACATCAGAAATTAACTTTTCAGCTCCAGTCATAACTGATGTTACAACTGTTTTCTGTTCTTCCTGCTTTGCTTCTTCAGCAGCCTTTACTTCAGCTTCTTCAGCAGATTTTTCCTCTACCTCAGCAGCTTCTTTGGCTTTCTGCTCAGCTTGTTGCATAGCAATTTTAGCAGCAGTATCTTCTGCTACTTGTTTTGCAAATGCTTCAAGGTCAAAGCCTTCAGGAGTTGTTTTATTGTCTTCAGACATATTTTTCTCCAAATTTGAGGATTTCTCCTCGCTTGGCTGCTCAATTTCAACAGCGTCTGCTGAGTCCATTGAGTTAGCCTTTACAAAATTCTTCTTAAACTCCTCGTAGTCGTCCATATTATCAAAAGACTTTGCTAGAGAGAATGTTGCTCCCTGATTGCAAGGTACTGATACTACAGAAACTTCAAAAAGTTCAGCGTCCTTTATCTTATATCCGTCGGTTTCGGTCATATAATCAGCGTCCTTCACTCTGAAACCAACAGAAAAAGCTCCAAGGACACCATCTTTAATTAAATCTTTAACATCGCCCGCTGCTTTAGATATCTTCGCAGAGATATCTAATCCTTTATTATTCACTTCTAAACCTGTGGCTCTGCCAATAGGTTTATTATAGTCGTGATTAAACAATATAATAGGATTATTTTTAAAGTTTTCTAAACCACCTTTAGTCCAGGCATCACTTTCGATAATATCTCCAGCTCTATCAAGACCATTAGTACTAGCAGACCCTTTAATGTCTATACTACCATCATCTTGTTCGCCTAAAGTTTTAAAAGTAGAAGTATAATGAAATATTTTATTCATAATTAAGCTCCTTTCTTCTTAGTGGCTTTTGCAACTGTTTTCTTTGGTGCGACTTTTGGTTTGTTAATCTCAGCTTCCAATGAAGGAAAGGTGTGATTTAACATGCCGACCATACGAGCCCAAGAGCTAAAAGTTCTTTTAACTATTGCAACTCTAACAGGAGCGTCATCTTGTTCTTGATACTCTGTAATAGAAAGAATTTTTCCTTTCTTTTTAAAGTAATCACCAAGAATTGTTAATGTTTTCATTTTAGGATTCGCCATCTATATTCTCCTCGTCTTGTGGTGGTCTTCCACCTTCTTCGGGATTTACCGCAGAACCTGCTATATTAGCTGGTACTCTTGGTTCATCAAATCCATCAACTGGTTCTTTGCCTAATGCTTCTCTTGCTTCATTCGGGCTAATTATCCCTGTATTAACAAGAGTTGCATAGTAGGCAGCTTGGTCTCGTAACTCAGGTTGTAACGCAGGAATTCTGGTTACATCTTCCAAGAGTTCAAAACCAAAGAATCTTTCAAAAGCATGCGATACTTTTCTAACTATAGGTAATATAGTTTCTAAGTAATAAAGCCTATGATTTGGTCTAATATTAGCATTATTACCACCGTCCATAAGGATTGGTGGTATTCCTAACGCTTCTAGTATAACTTTTTCATTTGCTCTGCAAGATTCTTGAAAGTCTAATTCTTTAAAGTTTACTTTAGTTAAATCATCAACTTCAAGTCCACCATCAAGAATTAAAGGTCTTTTACCTCCAGTTTTAGGATTGTATCTCATGCTCCAAGCTTGTAACATTCTTTCTTTTATTTTTTCAGAAAGAGTATTTGGACTCTTTAATACTAATCCAGGGACTGCTCCATTTTTAAAGAAGTTATCTTGAAAACTTCTCATATTGTCCAAGAGAACCATTGTTCTGTACGCTGGTTTCAATCTTGGTACACCTCTATAAATTGAATTAAAACTGTTTTCTTTAATGTGAATTATCTCATTAACTGAATATTCTATCGTTGAATCAAATTCATATTTTTCTACAAAAGTTTTATCGTCAGTATAGATTTTAACTTTATCTGCTGGTAAATGGTAAAGGTGAGCACCATCATAGTAGATAAATATATTTCCATCTATTATAAGGTCGATAACTAAATTTCTTTTAAAAGCACTAACATCTTGAAAAGGATTTGGTGCTCTATTTAGTAGTATATCTACTTTTGACCTTCTAATATCTTTTGCAACAGGTGCCATTCCTCTTAACTTTGCATTAACAGAGAAAGGTATTTCTGCTACATCATCAACTATCATATTTACAGCTCTATTTACTACTTCTAGTTGTTCATACGCTGAACGATAGTTTGATTTTATTTCTCGAGTATCAACAGAGAGACCTTCGTCTCTAGCGATTGTATATTGAGATGGATTTAATTTTTCCTCCGTCTCAATACCTAAAAATCTGTCATACCACGCCATATTTTACTCTCTGTTTTTCAACCCATCTTTTTTGTTTCATTGCCGTGACTAATTTAGGTCGTTTTCCGTAAATTGAGTGTAATCGTAAATGATGCATATGGCACAGCGTCACAGCTTCATCGTAAAGTTCTTTTTCGTGCTTTTCTATAAATAATTCCCTAACACTTAATATATCTTCTTCGGTTTCAACTTTTATACCTTGTTTCTGAATCCAATGCTCTAAAAGTTCTGTGAGTCCAAAGAAATGATGAAAATCTAAATTTTCAGTTTCACCGCAGATATAACATTCAGGATTCTTACGGTATCTTGATTTAGCCTTGTCTCGAACATATTTAACTAAATCTCTCTTTAAATTCATTATTTTTACTCTTTTTAGAATTATAACAAAAATCACATATAATGTCAAGAGGTATTTTTAATAGGGGTCTTAAAAACTTGTCGCTGTAGTCTCAAACGTATACAAGGCATATCGAATTGCATCAGCCATATGCGATGCTTGATTATGTTTTGGCTTTTCTTTTAATAAATTAGGATTTTGGTCCCATTGATATTGGTCTAATGCCATAAGAGATTCTCTGCAACCTTGGTCTACAATAAGTTTATCGTTATCTACTACAGCTGCAACATGTCCGATACCATCTAGTACTGATTTCTTTGCATTTATAGTACTAATGTCATAATTTTGTGCAAAGTCAAATCTAGTTTGTGCTGCTGCAGAATCAATATAGATATAGTCAATATCCCATTTATCAATTAATTTTTGTATTTCAGCAGCATGTTGTTCAGTAGTTCTTTCACTATTTAGATATTCATCTACTAAGTAAAATTTCTCTGAATCCCAGTCATACGCTATTACACAAAATGCTGTAGGGTCTTTATACCCAACATCAAGTCCAGCAAATACGTCCATTTTTGAAGTATCAAACTCTTTTAAGTCTGCTATACATTCTTCATGTTTGAAACTCCAAACTTGACCTTCAAATACATTAAAGTCTGCTAAGTACTCTTGTGAAAACTCTGCTTCAGACATTCCTTTCTTTGCTTCTATAATATCTTGTTCTGATACTCTAGGATTTTCATGGTAAGTTGCTTTTATTGAACACCACTCAGGAAATTCATCTGTAAATCCTCTATAATAAAACTCTGCAAAATAATTATTTCTACCTCTAGGAGTAGATATAAAAATTGCTTTTGATTGTTCTTTATCAAGTGTAGGTCTTAGCGCTACGTTAAAAGCGTCTCTACCATCAGTTAGTGCTGCTTCATCAAATATAATTAAATCATAACTTCTACCAACTACTGAATCGACCTGATTGATTGACCCCATACGAATTGTAGAATTATTTGATAGTTCGATAACTTTATCTTTTGCATTATCTCGTAACATTTCTAAATCAAAGTGTTTAATTAGTTGTCTTTGTAAATCAAAAGATATTTGTGATAGTGAGTAGTTTGGTGACATTAGTAGTACATGACTGTTCGGTACAAGACATACTAACTGTCCGATGATATTTGAAATATAAGTTTTACCCTGTCGTCTAGCAACAGAGGCACATATAAATCTATATTTGGGGTTACTAACTGCATTGATAAGTGCAGTTTGAGAACTATTAGGTTCTATGCCTAATAACTCTAGGTATGATTCTATAGGAAGTTTAATGAATCTTTCATCATCAAATTCCATAAGATAGTCAGAAACTATATCACTTCTACTAATTTCAATCAATGTATTGTCTCGAAATTAGTCTCATCTTCATCTTCACTCAGTACAGGACTTAAAAATTCCTTGAGTTCAGCCATTTTGTATAAGTACAAGTAAGCACTACATAGTTGTAGGAAATTAGATTCCTTTTTATTAAGTTTTCTAGCTTTCTGTAGCACTTCTAAAGTAGTAATATCTTTTTGTACTATAGCTGCCATTTCATCTAGCCATGCTTGTTTTTTGTGTATAGTTTCTGCCATAATAAATTATCTTCTGCGTCTAGGGAATTTTGCTCTTTTAGGGTTTGCAGTTTTACCGAATCTAGGTCCGATACCTTTTGGTGCTGCAGAATATCTAAAAGCTTCCATAGAGTTTGGGTTTTTTGAGTTTACAGATACTCCTGCCGCTGCATTCATATCACGAGTTACTCCTCGATTTAATTTATGCTTACGAATTTTTTGTGTACCGTGAACGCCTGTTGGTCCGCTTAAGTAGCCTCCAGTTCTAGCCATAGCTCTCTCCGTTAATTAGCGCTTTGCGCTTTTTCTTTTGCTTTTATCAAGTCATCTTGAATATCAACTTTACCGTCCCAGTTTTTATCGTTTCCAATAATTATGTTCCAGAACTTTTTCAAGTATTCTTTAATTTTTAGCCAATTTTTCTTCAACATTTACTAACCTCTTAATTTCTGTTGTATTATTTAATTTTAAAGACTTTTGAAGTTCTTTACTCCATAATAGTCTCTGTTCATATTTGGTTTGAAGTTTTTCTACCAATTCATGAGTTCTTCGAATCTCGTCTAGTAACTCTTGCATGTTATCTCCTTCTTCGGCGCCTCCTTTTAGTGAATGTTTTGACGTTGGTGGGCTTTCCTCCAACACCTTGAGCTTTTGCTCTTTTCCTACGGACTGCCGACTTTTTTTGATTTGCGGTCATTTTTGCCGCTACTCGCTGAGGGACACACTTGGGATATCCTCCTCTTGCTGTCCTCGCTTTTTTACGCCCACAAGGCGGGTGTTTACCATTTTTCTTTTTACGACTAATGTCTACCCAGTTTTCTTTAAACCAAGTAGTTAATCCACCTTTAGGTTTTGCCATTATTTTTTCCTCTTTTTCAATGCATTTTTATATGCAGTATGAGAACTTCCTGGCATAAATCTTTTTGCTGTGCCTCTACCATGTGAATGAATTCCTTTTAGTCCTAATCTTGTTGCTGCTTTTTTAGCTGGTCCAGGACTTTTATACACATGTTTATTTCTTAAAAATGCTGAATGTTTTCTTTTATTAATAGCCATTATCCCATTCTATATCTGCCACCTCGTGATTTATAAGTTCTCACAAGCCAGCCATTAGCGTATGCGCTAGGGTATACCTTAAACTTTCTTTTTGCTTCGGCTTTAACTCTTGCATATAAAGCTTTATTAGTAGGTACTGGTCTTTTCTTTTTTGCTCTTCTAGTTCTTTTTCTAGCCACTCTTATCTCTAAGTTCTGTTAAGAACGCTCTGTCCTGTTGAATAATTATTGGTTGCATTGTTTGTCTACTACCACCTTTTGTAAAGCTTGGGTGAGACCAAAGATATTCACATAACTTTTGTTTGCGGTTTCTTTTCTCTACAAACTTATCTAATTTATTCACTGACATATTAGTTATATAAACTACTGCGTCATAATTATCAATGTTCCAGTTTTGTTCAGTTTTTATAACTTTATCTTTTTTAAAATCTGTAATTAAGATTCTGCCCTTCTTGTAACTATTGTAACTCCAAGGGCAGACATCTTTAATGGAATGAAAATAAGTTAGCCAACTAGCCTCTACTTCTTTTCTTCTTTCCACGTTTTTTCTTTTTCTTCTTGCCCATGCCTTTTTGTTTAGCAAGAATAGCTCTCTGTAGAGCTTTAGGTAGTTTCTTTTGCTTCGCTGTTAATGCCATATTAACTCCTATGTCCAACGAGGGGGCTCATCAGGACACTCTGCCCATCTAAGTTTAGTTTTGAGAGGCATAAAGCAACCACAAAGGTTGCAAAACTTAAAAAACTTATTTAGGTGTTCACACTCTAAACAAGTTTGATATCGTTTATGATGACTTTCCTTTTCTGAGACCTTTCCCTGCTTCAAGCGCTGCGAGAGCATTTTCTTTGGTGTTAAATCCACTGTTGGCACCATCATATGTCCAGAATCCGTTTTTTTCATAAACTTTTTCCTTTTCTTGTTTTTTAGACTTCATATCTTTTGTTCCATATCCTGCGAGCATTACTCGCCTTTTTTAACCATACTAGATACTTTTGATACCCAGCCCATAATCATTGTTTGTACATACTTTGCCCATGTAGGCTGTGGTAAGTTCCACCCAATAAATACTCCTACTAATACCAGAAATATAGTATCTAACATATAATTCTCCTAATGAATATTAAGCAAAGTAATAATTAGACCTGCTCCACCAACAAGCAAACAACCAACAGTAGAAATCATAATAGTTTCTATTCTGGCTACCTGTTTATCTATATTGTCAAAGCGGTTAAATGCAGTTTTCCATCTTTCCGCACAGACAGCTTCATGCTTTGCAAGTTCTAGTGCCACTTCATCGGCTTCCATTGCTTAATCTCCTTCTTAGTAAACTTAATCTTTTACTTTTAATTGTAATTATACCAAAAATATAGTTGATTGTCAAGTGCTATTTTTCGTTGGTCAAAATAGAACTTGAACTACTACCATTTAACCTTATCTGCCCAATATGCAGCAGACATTCTTCCTTTGGCTATGTTCCTTCTATGTCTTGCTTTGAAAGACTTTCGTTTAGCTTTCATTCTTGCAGATTCACCTTTTTTAGGTTTACCTGCAGTACTAGCTCCTTGCTGTCCAAAGCGAATAGTTTTAATTTTATCTCCAACTTTTGCAACTACTATATGAGATTTAGTTGCATGGTTTGGAGTTCTTTTTGGTTTATTGAAACCACTAACGCCTGCTCTTGCGAGTCTTGGGTCTCGTTTTTTTCGTCTTGTTTTTCTTGGCATTGTTTGCCCTCCTTAAACTTGCTTTGCCTGCTTTAAATATTGAAGCTACGGTTTTCTTTCCCATAACTCTTGCTCTTTGTTCTCCTACAGTAAGTATTTGAATTTTGCGGGCATATGATTTACGAACTCTTTTTACTTTTCTGACTGTTGCTCTTGCGTCTTTCATAGTAGCAAACTTAATCCTAACCGTATCTTTAGGATTTTCGTCAGTATATAATCTTCTTTTAGAACCTTTAGGTTTTTTACCAGTTCCTTTTAATGGGTCTCTCTTTTTCATTCTTGTGTTACCGATATTGAACAACCACCGCTAGTATAACAATAATTAGTTACACTATATGATTTATTATTCCAACCATTTTGAATAAGACTTATATCGGTTGGTTGAGTTCCGTATAGTCTGACATCTGCAGTATGACTTCCAGTATTTGTTTGACTTAATACAACATCATTACTATCATTAAATATATCTAAATTAATATAATGTCCACCTCCACCTCTTTGCACAGTTCTTATATCATTACTATCTCCCTCAACATGTAACCAGTATCTATGTCCAGAAGAACTACTGTTTGTTCTTTGAACCATTTGAATATTGTTATAGTCTCCTGTAATATTAATGTGACTAAATGTATCTCCGTATTCGGAGTTATCGATTGTAAATGTTCCATTTGTACCTATATTCCAACCAGTTCCTAAAGCTAAATTGTTTCCTGTTCCATCTATTTGTCTTATCTCAATTATATGCTGGTCAGACGCACTTCCTTTATTTTTATGCTGTCTAATATCTAACGAGTTGTTATCGCCTACTATTCCTTCGTCCCAACTCCTCCAACGCCTAATGACATTTGAATATCCGACTTGCTCAATATTTAAGTTTAAATTATCTCCACTCTGTTCAATAGTTATTTCATTATCAGCAGTATATAAGTAAAAAGGTAGTAGTAAAATTAATAGTCTCATTTCTTGTCTCTCTTTACCATTTTATCATTCAAGTCACATAAATCTTTCATCTCACGAAAATTTGAATTTACATAACATATATGTAAAATTTTTGAATTTAAGTTGTTGTTTATACTTATTTTATTTACGGCATTTTTCAGTACTTTAGTTATAAGTAAATTTAATAATGAAAGTGCCGAGCAAATTGTTCGGTAGATATAATTTTTGTAAATATATTTTGATATTTTCATTGTACTTGTGTTATCGTAATCATTGCAGAAGTTCCGTCTCCTACGGTTATGATACTTTCTTTTTGGTCTGTAACTGTATTAATATAAGCATTTGAATCTACTGGTATTCTTATACTAATTATACCGTCAACTTGTCGGTAAAACCAAACAAACCCCGTGTCTTCAACAATAGTGTTGTATTGTGTATCTGGGTCAAGTCCTGGTTGAGTTCCTTCAATCATTATACCATCAAAACCTTCTGAAGACTTTCTACTAAGTAAATCTGATTCTTCTATAATTAGTAGTAAATCTTGTAAAAAATCAACATCTAGTAAATCAATGTCAAGTTCTGAGAAACTCCAATCTGGCTCTTCCTCTAAATAATCTTTTTCTAATTCGTTAAATTCTAAAAAGTCCGCAGTCAATATATTGTTCGAATTATTTTCTGTTCTTGCTTCCTCTTGTACTTTTTGTATTTCTTGAGGCGGACTTACTATAAATAAGTTATCAATCTGTGCAACTGTAATATTTTCAATCTGCACAGGATTTGCTGGAGGAGTAGATATTGTTGATACTATTGTAGCTTGAAACGCTTCGTTTAAAGTTACAGTTCCTCCTTCGTTAGTAACTGTTATTTCTCCTGATGATTCTCCATTCTTATCTGGAAGTAGTATTACTAAAGTTCTATCTAATTCATCTACAGTTACTGTGAAATCTGTTCCTCTAATACCTATTGTTGCGGTATTAGTTTTTAATTTTATATTTTCTTTTTTCATCTTGCCAATGGAACCACTAATAAATCGTGCTGTTCCCTTAGCAAAAGACAACGCCATTTTGGAGTTGTCTGGGTTTGCATCATAAACAAATTGGTCTATGACTACTGTGGAGTTCTCGGTGATTCTAATTTGTGAGTCGTCCAAGAACTCTACAGCCATTCGTCCGTTGCCTGTCATCAGGGAGTCCATAAATTCTACTCCACTTCCGATTTCGGCAACAAACTCTTGAGTCTGTCTGGAGATTGCTCCATTACCAGACTGCTCTGTGATATCGCCTACCTTTTCAGCATATATTATGCTTGAAAATAGACTAATCGCCAGTATCTTTTTGATTGATAGTAACTGTTGCATCATCTGAAGTTATATCAATATTAATTATGCCTGAACAGCTTGAAGTACCTGTAGGGCATGTGCCTGACTGTTGAACTATGTCAATGTCGCCATCACTTCCTGAAAGTTCTGCTGTTAAAAGTTGGTCTGCATCTTTTTGTAGTGTGTTAATATCGTTGTTTCCGCCTGTAATAGTCCAATCCCACTTAACATTACTAGAATCAACAACTGTAGTAAATACATTTGAGCTTCCTGTTAGTGTTAAATCGTAGTTTAAGAAAGTAGCAGATTGGTTTGCACCAATATCTACGTTCCAACTGTTTGAACTACCTGTAACTGTTAAGTCTAAGTCTAAGTTACTTGCTGCGGAGTTACCACCGATATTCCAATCATAAACATTGCTATCCCCAGTAAATACCATATCAATATTAGAGTTACTTAATACGATAGGTCCGAATAACTGGTTTGAGTTACCAATTTGGTCTACGTTAAATGTAATGTTGCTTCCTGTTATCATCATGTCGCTTGCGCATGCTCCACTTGATATAGTACCACAAAATTTATTACCGAAACCAACTTGGTCAATAGTTAAGGTTAGAGTGTCTCCAGATTGTTCAAGAAAAATCTCGTTATCTGTAGCATCAGCTAACATCCACGCAGAAAAAGCCAGAACAATTAGTGCACATAATTTATTCATCGTTTTCTCCTTGCTTTTGAAGTTTCCAAAAGCCTCTGTCATCGCCTTGACGAATCATTGCGACAACGCTGGCCTCAATGGCCGAACGAACTGCTACGGTTACGCTTTCATTATCAGCGACACCGTCTTCTATCTCTAATAGATTTGTGTCTGTGTCTACAAACTTAAATACATCAAATCCTGTTCCAACAGATAGAATTGTTTTCTTTGTCTGAACATTAAGTAGTATTTCTCCTGTGAGAACACTTACTCCTCGTAAACTAAAAGTAACAACATCTTTTCTATAAGTTGTTGAGTGTCCAATACCTAATGCTCTTGCTCCTCTACCACCGCTTGTAATATTTGTGTCATATCCTATTATGCCACCTTCTATTATAATACCTGCAAATAGTAAAGGCTGTAATCCTTTATTTTCGTTATGGTCTTCACGAGTACTTCTTACGATTTGTCTTTCTCTTACTAAGTGGTCAATACCATGTCTTTCTACAACTCTAAACCACTTTCCACTCGCTGCTGTTTTTAGTGCATCAATTAATAATTCTGTACAACCTTGAGTTACTGCAGTACTAAAATCAGCTAAACTGTCTCTTCTTTTTCTTTGTCCTGTTAAATCTTTACAGTTATAAACTGCAACTACTGGCATTACTGCTGCTGGCTCTATTTCTAATAATTCTTTATAAGTAGGAAGTTTAACTATTTCTGGTTCTTCAATGCATTGACCAAATTCTTTCATTAATCCTTTTTCACAAGAGTCAGTAACAGAAGGAATACTTGCACAGCTAGCAAGTAATAAAACTAGCAGTATGCTTAGAACTTTCATTAAAATCCTCCAGTACCTATAGGAATAACAATTTCAGTAGATGAACCCTCTGAATCTTGGATAGTCATAACAATCGCATCTACACAGATACCATCTTCATCACATTGTTCTCCTCTGCTATAATCAATGAGATTTCCTTCAAGCTCAAAAGAACCATTATTTACATCTGTTTCATTACCAAACATATTATCCACAAGTTGTTTTGATAGTTGTGCATATATTCTACTTTCTAAGTTTCTTACAAATTTTGCAAGAGTAGTATTTTCTCCTGCTCTTAGTTCTGCTTTTAGTGCTGCCTCGATATCATCTTGTATTTTTTCTTTTCGAGACTTTTCTTGGTTTTCTATTGTAAGATAATGTGCAGATGTACCCTGTCCACTAAAAGAAGGGTTTTTGAATTTTTGTACTATTTCATCACTTAGTAGTGTCGGACTTAGTAGTAGAAGTATTAATAGCTTCTTCATTTAGTTTTCCCTCTTCTCTTAACTCGGTCACAGTATTTACTTTTTGCTGTAAACGAATCATGTCCTGGTCTAATAACCTGAGTTGGTCAGTAAGTCTTATAATTGTTGCTTTCATTGAAATTAAAGCGGGGTTTATAGTCTTAGTTATAGTTTGCCACACAAAAAATACGAAATAGCCAAGACCAATTATCATGACTACCTCAAATCCAAAGGTTTCTATTAAGTATACGATATCCACTAGTCTCTCCTAGCGTCTATCGTTCCGTCCTCTACGAAGTTTTGTGCTCTAGCAATTCTATCTAAATCAGGGGATAATCCAACGACAGATGATACAGAAGTATCAATACGAATAATGTCGTTGTTCATAACGTGCGCTCTAGTAATGAGCATTTTAGATATGCCTTCTATTACTTTTATCTCTGCAACCAAATTATTCATTAGTTGCTTCATGATAATAAAAATAAAATAAGCCATAGTGATAGCCCCAGCTATAGGTAACCCTAATTCTGCGACCAATGTAAATATTTCTCCCATTTTGTTTTGTTCTTTTAATCTTTGAGTATCTTTAAGACTTCAACAATTTTTGGTTTTTTAAAAGGTTTTTCTGTTACTACATAAATCCTTATAAGTCCCCAAGCAAAAAGTGATAATCCTAGAACTCCAATAATACTGTCTATCATAAATTATTTTTTGTCTAGCAGTTTTTTCATTAATTCTCCATAGTTGCCCTGTCCGAACGGAACTTCTGCGTTTATTTGTACATTATTTTGTGTTTTTATTTGTGACGCTTTTGCCTTTTCCAGTTCGGTTTGAGCTTTCATCTCGTCCATACGCATTTTGTGTGCTAATGCATATAAGTCTGCTAAATCTTTATTACTATATATTTCGGATTCTTCTGCCTCCTCCAGCTTCTTCTCTATCAGTGTATCCAGAGCTTGTCCTAATTTAAAACGATTTCTGTAACCTGTGTCTAAGAACACTTGGTCTACATACGCTTTAACTTCTCGTTTACCTAGAAACTCTGAGACTTGTGCTTCATCAATATTTAGGTGTGATGAAACTAACTGAACACTACCTAGTTGTAGATAAGCATTCGCAATCTCGAGTCCTTCAGGACTTATTCTGGTTGATATTTCTTTACTCATAATTTGTATTATATCAATTTTCAAATCAAATGTCAAGCACTTTTTTCATGATGTTATCATAATTGATAAGTTCGCCGAGTATAAAACGAGTTTTTCAAAAATTCCAAAGTAGTACATGAACATGTGTCCAGCGGGCGTTATAACTTTTAGGTCTAATAACCGCCCTCCCTTATAA
>Ga0208159_1000452_pt1 | contig 16683 bp, 7 predicted proteins | sample 9_EtaG_FD_184082 | JGI IMG/M metagenome (GOLD analysis project Ga0208159, IMG submission 184082) | Marine viral communities from the Subarctic Pacific Ocean - 9_ETSP_OMZ_AT15188 metaG (SPAdes) (version 2) | ecosystem: Environmental > Aquatic > Marine > Oceanic | place: Pacific Ocean | collected... | reverse complement strand
GCAGCTATTGAAGCAAGAGGTATTGTAGCAACAAACCAATTTGATTCAAGTACGCCTGCGGCTGATAAATTACCTGAGTTTGACTTATTATTAAAAGAATTAGACAAACAAGGCGCAATTGAAGAAAATATGTTATTCTTAAATAGAGATGCAAATCTTTATTTTGATGACCTATTAGCTGGTTTGAACCCGCATACAACAGGTGGTGTTAACTACGGAGTATTTGAAAACTCTGAAGATATGGCACTTAACTTAGGGTTCTCTGGATTTAGAAGAGGTTCTTATGACTTCTACAAAACTGACTGGAAATATCTAAATGATAAATCTACAAGAGGTTTAGTAGGCGGACTAAAAGGTATTCTAGTTCCAGCTGGTACATCTTCAGTGTATGACCAACAATTAGGTAAAAACGTTAGAAGACCTTTCTTACACATAAGATATAGAGCTTCTGAAACTGACGATAGAAGAATGAAATCATGGATTACTGGATCTGTAGGAGGTGCTACAGCATCAGGTAAAGATATCATGGAAGTTCACTACCTATCTGAAAGATGTTTAGTAGTACAAGCAGCTAACAACTTTGTATTATTCAACTCTTAATATTTAATTTAAAGGTACGGGTGCTTCGGCACCCAGCCTTTATTTTTTAATTTTTATTATATTATATTATGTCAAAAAAACAAAAAGCAGAAGTGGCTGCTGAAGAGCCTAAAATGGCTACTCCACTTGTAAAAAAGAATCCTAAATGGGAAGTTAAAGATAGAATTTATCAATTAAAACTACAAAGAACACCTATTGTATATATATTAAGATCAAGAGGTTTATTGTGGTTTGATGAAAAGTTAGGTTACGAAAGAGAAATTAAATATTGTGAAAATCAAAAAACAATATTTGTAGACGAAATGAAAGGCCCAGAAAGATTAAGTCATATTATTTTTAGAGATGGTCAACTTTTTGTCCCAAAAGAAAAAGTAACATTACAAAAATTTTTATCTTATCATCCAGACAATGGAAAATCTTTTGAAGAATTTAATGCTGTAGCAATAGCAGAAAACGATATTAGCTACTTAGAATTAGAAATTAAAGCTTTAAATTTAGCACAAACTATAGATGTTGATCATGCTGAGGCAATTTTAAGATCAGAATTAGGAAATAAGGTATCTGCGATGGCTTCTAAGGAGCTTAAAAGAGATTTGTTATTATTTGCTAGAAGTAATCCTTCTTTGTTCTTAGAATTAGCGCAGGACGAAAACATAAATATTAGAAATGTTGGTATTAAAGCTACAGAATTAGGTATAATTAAGTTATCAAGTGACCAAAGAACTTTTACTTGGGGGTCTACTGATAGAAAATTAATAACTGTACCTTTTGATGAAAATCCATATTCAGCATTAGCAGCGTACTTTAAAACCGATGATGGTATTGAGGTATTTCAAAATATTGAAAAGAAATTAAAGTAAGCAATTGTAGGTGAAGGCCTGCTTTGCAGGTCTTTAACCTATAATAAAAAAACAATGAGTGTAGATATAAATACAGTATACCAAAGAGTATTAGCTATAACAAATAAAGAACAGCGAGGTTATATAACTCCTCAGGAATTTAATTTTCTTGCAAATCAAGCTCAACTAGATATATTCGAGCAATATTTTTATGATATAAATCAATTTGGTAGAATACCCGGTAATGATACGGAATATTCTGACATGCTATCTATACTAGAAGAAAAAATAAGCATATTTGAAAAAACAAATATTGCTATAGCAGGCGGAACTACTTTGCCTGCAGACTTATACAGATTAGGCTCTGTTATATTTAATGGCGCAGAAGCAGAATCAATAAGTCAAAAAAATTATATATTTATTACACAATCTCCCTTAGCACAACCTACAAATGATTTTCCTATATATATTAGAGATAATTCTGGAATAAAAGTTTATGGAAAAAACGCTACCGGAGCTATAGAGCAAAAAACTTCAGGCGTAACTTGTAATTATGTTAAAACGCCTGCTTCTGCTTCTTGGGCAAGCAATACAGTAACGGGACTTTACGACGCAGGTAATTCCACCCAATTTGAACTACATGAATCAGAAGAAACAGAACTTGTGATAAAAATATTAGCTTTAGCTGGTATAATATTAAGAGATAATTCTCTTTATGGTATTGCGAGCGGAGAAGATGTAAAAAACGTGCAACAAGAAAAATCATAATAAATGGGCTTAATTAATTCAACAGAACAATCTTACTATCAAGGCAGTGACTTTGGAGGCTATCAATTTATAACATTAAAAGATATTGTAAATAATTTTATGATTTCATATGTTGGTGAAGATAAAATTATACCAAAAATTAAAAGAAATAATGTTGCATTTTTTGCGCAAAGAGCTTTACAAGAATTAAGTTATGATACTTTTAGAAGTGAAAAATCACAAGAAATAGACATACCGCCTAGTTTAACAATGATGTTACCTCAAGATTATGTAAATTATGTTAAGGTGTCTTGGGTAGATGATAGTGGAATAGAGCATACAATATATCCTGCAATAAAAACTAGTAACCCCGACGCTATATTACAAGACAGCGATAGTAATTATATTTTTGATGGCAGTGGTAATTTAGTAAAAGCTAATGAGTCAGAAACATGGAAAAAATATAAAGACGCTAATACTAATAAAGATGTTGTTAATGATTTTTATTTAGAAGATAATAGAAGTTTTCAAGTATTAAATGGCCAAAGATATGGAGCAGATCCTCAGTATATGAATTCAAACGGCGCTTTTTATATAGACCCATTAACTTCTAAAATACATTTTTCAGCAAGCTTAACTGATAAAACTGTAACTTTAAAATACATAAGTGATAGTTTAGGAACTGATTCAGAAATGAAAGTACATAAATTAGCTGAAGAAGCTATGTATAAATGTATTGCTTATTTTATAATGTCTACAAGATCTAATACTCCTGAATTTCTTGTAATGAGATTTAAAAAAGAAAAATTTGCAGCTGTTAGACAAGCAAAACTTAGATTATCAAATATTAAATTAGAAGAACTTACTCAAACAATGAGAGGTAAATCTAAACACATTAAACACTAAAATATGCCTGAAATTAAAAACGCTTTCATAAAGGGTAAAATGAATAAAGACCTTGATGAAAGATTAGTTCCTAATGGTCAATATAGAGATGCGCTTAATATAGATGTTGATTACTCAGAAGGTAGTGACGTCGGTGCATTAAAAAATATTTTAGGTAATACTCAAAAAGATAGTATTAGCTTATCTAATGCAACTTGCATAGGCAGTGTTAAAGATACTGAAAATGATAAAATATATTGGTTTATAACTTCGTCAGCAAAAGATATTATAGCCGAATATGATGTAGTTACTTCGACTGCCGCCGCTGTAATAGTAGATACAGGTAATATATTAAAATTTAATACTAATAATTTAATAACAGGTGTTAATGTTTTAGATGGTATATTATATTTTACAGATAATTTAAACGAACCTAAACAAGTTGATATTGCTTATTGGAAAACTCAAACTTCAAACTTTAATTCTGCTACAACAGGTTTATCAGAAGAAAGAATTACTGTAATTAAAAAGTCTCCCATGCAAGCACCTACCCTAAATATGCAAAGTTCTTTAAGAACAGGTGCGGGTACTCAAGGTGGTGCTTCTGTAACATCTAATTTATTAATGGCCACTTCAACTGGTTCAGGGTTAGCAAATGCAAAAACTTCAGGTACAATTTTAACAAATCAAACATTTAGCACTGCTCCTAACTATCAAGTAAATGATGTTATAATTATTAAATTTGAATTTACAGATAGTACAAGCGGAGAAATAACAAAAACAGAAGCAAGATTAAAAATAACAGCTATTTCAGGTACAACTTTTAGTGCTGAAATATTAACAACTAGCAAAGAAATGAGAGCAGCTACAGTTGCATATTCTTGTTTATTGCAAGAAGATGAGCCTTTGTTTCAATTAAAATTTCCTAGATTTGCTTATAGGTACAAATATGATAACGGTCAATATAGTTGTTTTTCTCCATTTAGTAATGCTGCTTTTTTACCTGATTCAACAGTGGGAAATAATTCAGGTTTTGAATACAATGCGGAAGACGGATTTAATCTAGCAATGGTTAACACATTAAGATCATTAGAGCTACAAGGGTTAAATAATAATATAAGTGCAGATGTAAAAGAAATTGATGTAATATATAAAGATTCTGTTGGTAACAATTGTTATGTTGTTGATACTATAAAAAGACAAGCTAATAATTCAATAGCTTCAACTTTTCAAGTAAAAGATGAACAAATATTTAAAGTGCTACCGTCAAATCAATTATTAAGACTATTTGACAGCGTACCTAAAAAAGCTAAAGCACAAGATATAACAGCTAATAGATTAATATATGGTAATTTTACTCATCAATTTAATTTGCCGGTTACGCCAGTTCAATTTGATATAAAATTAAAAAATAGATACGCATCAAACGCTTCTAATAGAGCAGAAAGACAATCTATAAAATCAAATAGAACATATCAATTCGGTGTAGTATATACAGACACATACGGTAGACAAACTCCCGTTTTAACCGATAAAACAGGAATAATAAAAGTACCTCAAGGCGAAGCTAAAAACATGACCAAGTTTACCGCTAAAGTTACTTCTTCTGCGCCGTCATTTGCAACTAATTATAAATATTTTATAAAAGAAATATCATCTACAGTACATAATTTATGTGCAGATAGTTTTTATCAAGATAAACAAGGCTATATGTACGTAGCTTTTCCTTCTTCAGAAATAAATAAAGTTAATATTGATGATATTTTATTATTAAAAAAGAAATCAGGATCCGAATTTTCGGACATAGAAGATAAATTTAAAGTTTTAGATAAACTTACAACACCACCACCATTTTTAGCAAAACCAAAAAAAGAATTTTATAGGCCAGAACATTTTGCATTTAGTGTTGATTTTGAAAATGATAATAATCAAACAACTATAAAACCAGGCTCAACACCCGTGCCAAATAAAAATAGAGTAACAATTAGGAGTATGAATTCTGTTGGCGATCTTAAAATCGCAGATGGTAATACTTTTGTAGGTGGAGCTGATATTCATGGTGTTTCAAGACCTGCTTATGAGGCTGTTAGCCCTGGAAAATTTATAAAATTTATAGCTGGAGATGCCGAATCTAATATATATGAAGTTAAGCAAAAGGAAGTAAATTTTAAAGATAATGATGATATAGAACTACATTTTAAAACTGAATTTGGAAATGATGTAGCGGCGTTATATGAAGATTTTGAAAACAACCCTGATACTACAGCTTTAAAGGGTGGTGTAAAAATGATTGCAGTTGAAGAAAAAGATGAAAGTGGTAAAGCCGAATTTGCAGGTAGATTTTTTTTAAAATTAAAAGCTGATACAAATTTATTAACTCAATTAAAAGGTGGGGCTAATATAGAAAATTTTCAAGCCATAAGTACTATATCTTTAGACGGTAGAGACGATGATGATGAAAGGGGTTTTCAGCTAAGATTTGGGGGTAAAGCAAATACTAATTCGGCTTCATTTGGAATTAATCAAGCCGCTAGTTCTGGTGGATGGGACGGATGGGGAGAAAGTAATCCCGGAGAATATTCTAGTTTTCCTTCTTCAGTTATATCTGATGGATATCATTTTGCAATTGAAACAGATAGAACATTTACTGATGCAGAATCTTTTTACGGTTCTCATCCTTTTATTCAAAATTTAAAAGAAGGCAACTATATACAATTTAATAGGTCTCCTGCTCAAATTACAGCAAACCAAGCCGCTGACAATACTTTTTATAAAATTGAAACAGTATTTAAAAAAGATAACGGTAATTCAAATAGAGTTTTTGCTGTTAAATTAGATAGAAATTTAGCACAAAATTTAGAGTTTTTTACAGGAAACGCAGGTCAAGATAATAATAAAATTTTTCAAATTACAGTATATGAAGTGGGCTCTGAAGATTTAATAAATATAGTTAATCCACCTATATTTGAAGTTGAACCTCAAGACGACGTAGACATAGATTTATATTTTGAAACACAAGAAGATTTAACAATTGCTAGTAATCATGGTAATGAAAATTCATTATTATATTATAATTGTTTTAGTTTTGAAAATGGCGTTGAATCATTTATAATTAGAGATAATTTTAATTCGCCGGCTCTTGGTAAAGGGGTTAGGGTATCAACAATATTTGAAGATAATTATCAAGAAGAAAATTTAAAATCTGATTTAATTTTTTCACAAATATATAATGGCAAAACAGGTGTAAATAGATTAAATCAATTTATTATAGCCGAACCAATAACAAAACAATTAAATCCTGATTATGGTAGTATACAGCTATTACACACAAGATATAATGATATAATTGCTTATTGTGAAGATAAAGTTTTAAAAATATTAACTAATAAAGACGCTTTATTCAATGCTGACGGTAATGTTAATGTTACATCTAATAAAGCTGTTTTGGGACAAGCAATGCCCTATAATTCTAATTACGGCATAGGAACAAACCCAGAAAGTTTTTCAAACTATACGTTTAGGTCTTATTTTGTAGATAAAAAAAATGGAGTGGTTGTTAGGCATTCTTTAGATGGTATGGAAGAAATATCTAATTTCGGTATGAAAGATTATTTTAAAGATAACTTAAGAGCACAAACAGGGTTTATTCATGGCTCTTATGATGAAAAAAAGAATCAATATAACGTAAGTTTACCTATTTCTGTTAATAATACTGTTTCTTATGCCGAATCAATAAAAGGTTGGCCTAGTAGAAAAAGTTTTGTATTTGAAAACGGATTAAGTATGAATAATAAATATTTTACTTTTAAAAACGGTCATATATTTGAACATCATATTGGCACTAGAAATACTTTTTATGGTATAAAAACAGATTCAGAAGTTACATTTTTGTTGAATCAATCTCCTGCTAACATGAAAAACTTTAGAACACTTAATTATGAGGGCGATACCGGGTGGACATGCGATAGCATAATAACTGATCAGCAAGATGGTTCAATACCTTCTTTTATTAAAAAAGAAAACAAATACTACAATTATATATCTGGTGTTGAGGAAACAGAATCAACAATAGATTTGAAAGCATTAAATGTTCAAGGGCTAGGCGCATATACATCACAAGCTGTAGCCGGCAGTAATAGAGTGTTTACATTTAATTTTGAATTAAATAATGATATACAAATTGGAGATAAGCTGTATTATGTAGACGGATCAAGTAATAAACAAGATTTAGGTAAAATTACAGCAATAAATAAAGCAAACAAAACAGTAACTATAGTAGACACAAGTGAAGTTCCTCAAGCCTCAGCATATATGTTTTATGCAAAGAATGCTAAATTTTATACATCTGGTCTTTTAGGTTACTTTGCAGAAACAAAATTTAAAAATACTTCAACAGATTCCAAAGAGTTATACTCAGTTGGCTCTGAAATTAGTATAAGTAGTTAACATGTAATTATAATATAAAGAACAAATTATGGATCCAACATTAGCAGTAGAAGCCGCAAAACTTGCAGGCCAGCAGTTAGGCGGTATAATAAAAGCTGGCGCTAGCTTATTTGGCGGTGGCAAAAGAAGACGTGAGCAAAGAGCAGCTGCAAATGAATTAGCACAAGAAAGAACTAAATTTGAAAGTTTAGACACATCTAATCCTTATAAAAATTTAACTAATCCATTTGAAAACCTTACCGTTAATACTCAAGCAGCGGATTTTGCAGCTCAACAAAACGCTCAAGGGGCGGCTAATATTATGACTAATCTAGCGGCTTCAGCGGGCGGCGGTGGTATTGCGGCATTAGCACAATCTATGGCAAACTCACAAGCTAGAGCAGCTCAACAAGCATCTGCTAGTATTGCGCAGCAAGAATCAAGAAATCAAATGTTAGCTGCACAAGGGGAAAACAGTAGACAAATGGCAATTGCAGGTGGCGAAAGACAATCGCAAAAATTAGCTTTTGAAAAACAAAGTACATTGCTTGGCATGGCTCAACAAAGAAAAGCTGCAGCAGATCAAGCTAGAAAAGATGCTACTAATCAATTAGTTGGTGGACTAACTGATTATGCTGGCGGATCAGCGGGTCTCTCGGCTATGGGCGAGGATTTATTTAGTAAAAAATCACAATAAGATGGCAGATAAAAATTTAATATTAGGCGCTAGATTAGCAGCAGGTGGATTTAATAAAGGTTTAGCAGAGGCTGTAGATAAAAGTATTGCAAAAACTACAGATAGTGTTGTCGCGGCAATAAAAGCAGAAAGAGATTACAGAAATTTAATTGACAGTAGGGCTATAAATATATTAAATCAGTTTCCGCCGGAAATAGAATTTTCTAAAGTTGATGATCTGCATAGAGAAGCTTTGTCACCTGTAGCTTTAGCACAAAAACAAAAATACGCAGATATAGCTAATAAATTAGCCACAATGAGTCCTAGAGATCCTGAGTATGTAAATTTATCTACTGAATTAAATAAAATTAAACAAAATTATCAAAATGCTAATACTAATTTAATTGATTTACAGGCAAAAAGAGCTGAATGGAATGCTAATAGAGGCGAAGTTTCTTTAGGTTTTGATACTGAAAAAACAAGAGCCTTTGATGCAATATTTGCCCCTGGTGGAAGTTTTAGTGTAACATATGATGATAATATGAATGCTCAATATACTGTTGAAGGTTATGATGGTGTATTAACAAACTCTGATTTTAATTGGTATCAAAAAGATAAAGAGTTTTTACAACAAATAGATCCTATAATTGGAACAGCGTTGCAAGCTGGTATAAAAGGTTTAGAATATAAAGATGATTCATCTAATTATTATTATTCAAAAGCAAAAAGAGATATATCAAATTTATTTACAGGAGCTGACGCTGAAGATAGAATTCTTTCTATATTAAAAGATAAAGATATGTTTGCTGGTATACCATTATATGAAGACGGAGATCCTGAGTTAGCTGAAATATTAAATAATCCAACTAGCCAAGAAAATAAAGAAAAAGTTGTACAAAAATTATTAGACCATGCGGTAGATATAAACCAAGATCATTATAAAAAATACTTATCTACCCTTGGCAAAGATAATGACAATGACAACGATAATAATTTATTTTCTAATTTTACCCAAGCAAAACAACAAGAAATTACATTAGCATATCCTAAAATACAAGAAGCTTTTAAATTTGCAACTAATAATTTAGATAATGACTCAATAGCTAGACAATTAAAAAAATTAGATATTAATAATGAGTTCTTATCTGATAATGACTTTTTTGAAATTTTTATTTCAGACCCTAAGGCAGCTGCTGAACTAGTTGGTATATCAACTAAAAAATTCAATAAATTAACTGATGAAGAAAAAAGAAAAGAATTTAATAAGATAAATTCAGGAAGAATTTTTGATAAAAATCAAAATGAAATACCAATAGATAATACTACAGATTTATTTAAAACATATTTAAGAATAGCAGGTGTTTCTGACGATATAATTGATTTTTATTTGAATAATGCTAAAGATTATGAAATTGATTTTAACACTAATACAACTAATAGGCAAACCGAAGGAGCTGGAGGAATATTTGGAATATTACCTGAAGAAGTAAATCTAGATCGGTTATAATGGAAGAATTGTTAAAAATATTATATGGTAAATACGCTAAAGATTTATCTTCTGATGAAGTTAAAGAAAAAATTAAATATGCTTTAACCTTAGATCCTGATAAAGCAATAGACTCTTTTTATGTTAAGTATACTGACAAATTACCTACACCTATTCAAAAAGAAACAGCAATAGGTGTTTTAAAACAAAATACATCTAATTATATAGATAAGTCAAAACCAAAAATTAAAAGTAATATTTTTGAATCTATAGGCATAGGTCTTAAAAATGTTTATAAAGGCTACGCGGCATATGGCCCTATGATGAGCGCCGGCAAACAAATAACCAATCTTAATAAAAAAATTAACTTTATAAATAACAATCCTGATTCTAATAGTTTTTTAGTAGGCGGATATTATTCTCAAAAAGAAGGATATACTATAGGTGCAGAAGAAAAAAACAGAGAAGAAGCTTTAGAGTTTTATAAAGAAAAAATAGCAGAGCAAGAAAAAATATGGTTTGAAAATTTTCAACAAAGCAAAGAAATACAAGACAAAATAGATAAATTTGAAAAAGCTCAAATTTTTAAAGAAGGAAAAGATGGTTTAGAATTTGACTTGCAGCTAAGAGAAATACCTCAAGTAGTAGGAGAACAATTACCACAAATGTTATCTAGTTTTTTTGGCGCTACATATTTTCAAGAAGCTGGAAATGTAATGGAAAGAATGCTTACTAAAAGAGCTGCTGAAGATTTAAATTTATCTGAGCAAGAATTTATGAACTTATCCTCAAAAGAACAAGGAGATGCAATGTTTAATATAATAAAAGATGGTAGAGCTGAGGATATATTAGATAAATCTGTTAGAACCGGTGTTATAAACCAAGGTTTAGATTTTGCGGGTGCAGCTGTTTTAGTTGGGAAAGCGGCAAAATTTATTCCAAAAGATGCTTGGAGAAGAGCTTTAAAAGGTAATTTTAAACCAATTAAAAAGGAAATAGGTTTTCAAGCTGCAGGAACTGGAGCTGAGGTTGGAACAGAAATTACGCAAGAAATTAATTCAGCAATTACGGCAGAAGACCCAATAACGCGTGAGCTATTGCTTGAAACTGCAGCTCAAACAATTATAGGTGCTGGTGGAGTTCAAACATCAATACAAGGAGTAAGTATAGCTTATAATGAGGGCATGTCGCAATATGCCGCCGCAACTGATCCTAAAAGTGTAAGCGCATTAGCTAAAACTATGCGTAAGCAAATTAAAGAGGACACTAGCAAATCTGAAAACGAAAAATTGGATTTATTAAGGCAAATAGATATTGCTGAGAATTTAACTAGAAATAGCAAATTTAATAATTTAAGCTCTGAAGAATATAACTTTAATGGCAAAAAAACTAATTCTAAAAAATTATTTTTTGAACAAGAAATAGCTAGACAAAAAACATTTGATAAAATAGAAAGCTTAGAAAATCAATTAAAAGAAAACCCAAATGATGTAGATTTAGAAATTGAAATAAATGAAACTAAATTACAGTTAGCTGACATTGATGATCAAATGCTTAATATATTAATAGCTAATAACTATATAGCTCACGGTAGTAAACTAATAGAATTTGTAAATGAAAATAATTTTGGAGGACTAAAAGGCAAAAAAATTATTACTAGAAAAAACAAAGAGGAATTACTTCAGTATATAAAGAAGCATAGGCCAAAAGATTTGAAAGATAAAAAAATACAAGAATGGCTTGATGGTGATAATAACGGTATATTAGCGGGTGATCGAAAGATAGCTTATATAATAGAGGATAGGGTAGTAAATAACGCATTAAACCCCCTTAGTAAAGAATCAAAAAAAGGAGATTATGCAGCTGGTAATGTTGTCCACCATGAGGTTTTGCACATGCTACTTGATAACTTGTCTCCTGAAAAACGTTTTGAACTAAAAAATGAAATTGACGCCACACTTAAAGAAAGCCAAGATCCTCAAATACAAAAAATATATAAAGCAATACAGGAAAGGTTTGGCCAATATAAAGATAAAAGCCAAGATGTGCAGTCTCATGAATATTTTGCAGCTATATCTGACGTATTAAGCGGTCTACAAGCATTAGAAAATATAGAACAAGCTGGTGTATTTAAAAGAATTGGAATGGCGTATTCAAATAAACTTAAAGATTTTATTGGAATAGCTGACAATATAAACGCTAGCAATGCTTTAGAATTAATTAAAAAACATAATGCTTTTAACGGGCTTCCTGTTACTAAAAAAGAAATTATTGAAGCTGCAGCTTCTGATATTGCAACTGTTGTTAAAAAAGGTAAAACAGATATAGAAAAAGAGCCTTTAGAATCTAAATTATCAAACGAAGTGCAACAAGATATTGCAAATGAAATAAATAATTTACAAAAAGCTCGAAAAGAAGCGGAAGATTTAGCAAGTAAATTTAATAAGCCATATCAAAAAACACCATCTGAAACTAAAATTGAAAATTCAATTATTGAAAAAGTAAAACCTACTGTAGATAGTTTTGTTGAAAGCAGAACTAAAGCATTATATGATCCAATAGCACCCGATGCAAAACAAGATGTTGATAGAAGCACTTTTAAAGAAACCATGAAATCAGATATTCATGCAATGATATTTGAAGAATTCAAAGGACTACAAAATATTGAAAAGTTTATTACTAATAGAGGTTTTTTAAGAGCTAATAACTTAGCACAAAGATTAGGAATAAAATCTGTAGAACAGGGTATAGATCAAAAAATAAATGAACAGACTACTCAACAAATTATTCAAGAAGAAGATATTGATCCTAATTTAACTGATGTTCCTGTAAAAACAATAAATTTAGCTGAAAGATTATATAATCAAGATCAATTAGATCAAGCTAAAGCTCTTATAGCCCAAGATGAAAGAGATTTATCAACATTAAGTTACGCTACATTAGGAAATATAACAGCCCCGGTAACGTCTCAAATATTTAATGTTCCGGCTGGAAAATTTACAGATGTTAAAAGTAATCTAACAAAACAAGAGGTTATTAACGGCAGGCAAGCTATTATTAAAAATGCTAAATTAATTTTAGATACAAGGCCTGAGGGTGCTGTTGTTGAAGGTACAGCTGTTTCAAAAAACTTAGAAGGAACATCAACAGGATTATCTAGAGGATTACTAAAAAGCCAATTATATAAAAGACAAGAAAGAGGTGGGAAAGGCGCAGGTTTAGCACCTTTTGTAAGAAATGAAGCTGCAACAATTGAAGATATTATAAATTTAGTTGGTAAAAAAGGAACTCCGGCTATAGCAAGATCACCACAAGCACAAAATATTAAATCTATAATAAAAATGGTAGATGGAGCTATTACTAATAGCTTATATAGAAGCGAAACTGTTTTAACACCACAACAAACAACAGATGTAGCCGCGGGAAAAGCCGATGCCCTTTTAAGTAAAAAAGCTGCTGCTTTAGCAGAAGATTTACAAATAGATACCTATTATGAATTAAATGAAAATACTATATTAAAATATGTTAAAGATTTTAGAAAAAATGTATTACCGTATTTTAAAGACTCACCTGGATTACTTAATTTAGGTACAGTATATAATGGAATTTTAGGAAAAATGAAAGGAGTAAATAGAGAGGCTGTAAGAGAAAAAATTAAAAAAGAATTACTTAAAGATAAATTTTGGGTAAAAAAAGGTAATGGATATACTTATGGTGAAGACACTAATGGTGTTTATACCGGAGGTAAAATGAATACAAAAAAATTAATAAAATTATATAAAAATAAAGAAAAATTTTCTGAAGAAATAGAAAAAATAAATAAAATAACTAAAAAAGCTTGGTTTGATGGCTGGAAATCTTTATTTTTAGCTATAGAAAATAACGTAAATAATATTACAACTATATTACATTTTTTGAAAAATGCCGTAAGCGAAGCTGATCATTTTCATAGAAAAGGTGCTGAATTTGTAGGTCTTGATATTGTAGCTATAGAAAAAATTATTAAAGGCGATAAAGAAACAACATTAGAATTTGAGCATGCTTTACAAAATTTAAACGCATTTCTAGAAGCAATAAGAATAGCTTATGAAACAAGAGGTGAACTAAATGATAAAGGTGAAGTTGAAATATCAGGTCTTCCTGATTTTATAGCTGAATTAAGTATATTATATGGTGAATATAAATTAATAGCAATAGATAGAAAAGATAATGATAAATTAAATAAGGCTATATATATTGATAGTAGGGGAGAAGAAAAATCCTTCAAAAACGGCATGGGTAGAAATTGGAATATATATAATAATAGAATGATAGAAAGATATGCAAACTTACTTGTTGCTGAAATTGATGGTGGTATTAATTTTAAAAATTTAAGAGACGCATATAATTTAGACAGAAATTTTGAACAAAAATATAATATAAAAAATGATGGTACACCTTTAGTTGCATTAGAAAGTCAAAAATCTAATTTAAGCCAAGATTTAAATGATATAATAGAGCAAAAAAAGGGAGCTAAATTTGCTAGTGAAAAAAGATTTTCACCTAAAAAAGCAGCAATGAGAGGTAAAAAAGCTGAAAAAGGCATTATGAACTTTTTTATACCATACGGCGCTGAAGATTTCCAAGGCTTAATGTATGCTTTATTGCCAAAAGGTGATTTAGGAAATAAAGCTATGGAGTGGATGAGGCAAAATTTATTTAGACCATATGGTATTGCAATGGAAAATTTAAGCCGCGAAAGAATAGCGGTAATGAATGATTTTAAAGCTCTTAAATCAAAAATTAAAAATATACCAAAAACTCTTAAAAAAGAAATATTAAACGGAGATTATACAATTCAAGATGCTGTAAGAGTTTATATATGGAATAAACAAGGAATGAAAATTCCTGGGTTAACAAAAACTGACGAAACAAAATTAGTAAACTTTGTTAAAAAAGATAAAGAACTAACTGATTTTGCAAATCAATTAATTACAATAAATAAACAAGAGGGATATGTAAAACCTGATAGCACATGGGATTCAGGTACTATTACTACAGATTTATTTCAAAATTTAAATACAGTAAAAAGAGCTAAGTATTTACAAAAATGGCAAAAAAATGTTGATGAAATATTTACTCAAGAAAATTTAAATAAATTAGAAGCAGCTTTTGGGCCGGATTATAGAAATGCTTTAGAGAATATTTTAACAAGAATGAAGACCGGCACAAATAGAGTTGGCGGTGGTAATAAACAAGTGAATGCATGGTTAGAATGGATTAATAATTCTGTCGGTGTTATCATGTTCTTAAATGTTCGATCAGCTTTGTTACAGATGATTTCAACAGTAAACTATATTAACTGGTCTGATAATAATCCTATAAAAGCAGCTATTGCTTATGGTAATCAACCGCAATTTTGGAAAGATTTTAAATTTATATTTAATTCAGATTTTTTAGTTGAAAGAAGAGGTGGTTTAAAATTAAATATTAATGAAGCTGAAATTGCAGAACAAGCAAATAAAAAAGGTGTTAGAGGTGTTATTAGTTATTTATTAAATAAAGGCTTTATATTAACAAGAGGCGCTGATAGTTTTGCTATAGCAAACGGTGGTGCAACATTTTATAGAAATAGAATTAATACATACCTAAAACAAGGCGGTAAGGCAAAAGAACTATTAGTTTATAATGCTAGCCCTCGCTCTTTTAATGAGCTAGGAAAAAGAACTGGATTGATTTATTTAGCTACTAATAAAAGAGAAGCTGATGCTTATGCTAAAATGAATAGAGGAGAAGTAAAAAACATTTACATAAATGAAAATAAAGTTGCTTCTGAACAAGATTTAATTAATACAATGAAAGAATTAAACATTGATACATCGGAAGGTTCTTTATATGAATTGATTGATTCTAGGTTTGATTTTTATATAGGAAAGGAAGCAATGAATAAAGTAACAAAAGCTTTATCTGAAAAAGGATTTTTAGCCGCTAGATACAAGGATGGTGCCCAAGTAGTTTCTGGAAAAGTTGAAAGTATTGTTGTTTTTGATAAGTCTGTAATAAGCGACAAAAAAGGAACTTTAAAACAAGGTTTATCTCAAAAAGAAGCTGAAACAAAAGCTTTTCAAGATTTTAGAGAATTAACAGAAGAGGCACAGCAATCAAGTAGACCTGATAGAATATCTAGACAACAAGCTAGCGTTTTTGGCCGTATATTATTAGCATTTGCTAATACCCCAATGCAGTATGCCAGATTAATGAAAAGAGGTACTCAGGATTTAATAGCAGGAAGAGGAGATTGGAAAACTAATATGTCTAAAGTAATGTATTACGGTGTTATACAAAACTTTATATTTAACGCGTTACAACAAGCATTGTTTGCTATTGGCATGGGAGAAGAAGACGATGAAAAATTTAATGATAATAAAACATATGGAACTATGAATGGCATGCTTGATTCTATATTAAGAGGAACAGGTGTTGTTGGAAATGCGGTAGCGGTTGGAAAGAATATACTAATAGACATTGCAAAAAGATCACAAAGACCCAGGCCTAAGTTTGGAGATGCTGCATGGAAATTATTAGATGTATCTCCGCCAATAGATTCTAAAATAACAAAAATAAGAGGTGGTTTATATGCTTTTGATAATGAAATGGATAAAATATTAGATGAAGGTTTAAGTTTAGATAACCCCGCAAATTTAGCTATTGCTCAATTTATTTCAGCCGGAACTAATATTCCTTTAGATAGAGTTATTAGATTATTCGATAATTATAGAGCAGCAGTTGCCGAAGACACTGAAGCTTGGCAAAGAGTAGCTTTAATATTAGGCTGGTCAACATGGGAGTTAGAGCCCGAAGACGATGAGGGGTTAAGAGCTAGTGATAATAAATTAAAGCATGGTAAACTAAAAAGTAAAACATTAAAAGGAAAACGTAAATTAAAGTAATTATGGCAAAAGACGCATGTTATTATAAAGTAAAGGCAAGGTACAAAGTATTTCCTTCTGCATATGCTAGCGGAGCTATCGCAAAATGTAGAAAAG
>Ga0208159_1000451_pt1 | contig 16710 bp, 9 predicted proteins | sample 9_EtaG_FD_184082 | JGI IMG/M metagenome (GOLD analysis project Ga0208159, IMG submission 184082) | Marine viral communities from the Subarctic Pacific Ocean - 9_ETSP_OMZ_AT15188 metaG (SPAdes) (version 2) | ecosystem: Environmental > Aquatic > Marine > Oceanic | place: Pacific Ocean | collected... | reverse complement strand
GCCTTGTTTGAAAGTCGTTCCGGTTGCGCCATCAAGCGAACAGTATTTTTTGAACGCGGCAGTCCACTTTGCCGATGGCTCAACCGAAGCATCTACCGCGACGCCTTCTCCATACCAATGCTTGGGAACCGCTTGACCCGGTCCAAAGACCATGTAGGCTACGCTGTTCACGGAATCATCGTAGCGCGCGTAAGGGTGTGCAAATCGCAGAATAACAGGAGTGGGCTTTGCAATTTTGACATTGGTGTAGGTGGTGTTTGGAATGGTGTGTGAGTTGGTGTTCCCGTCAATGTCGGTGTTGAGGATAGCGTCTTGGTTGGCAAATGGAGGTGTTGGTTCTCCTCGGTGTTGATTTGCAACTACGGCGGCAGGGAACATGGCAAACAGCGCGGTTGTATCAAGCAATGCATACGCTCCCATTTTCTCGCCAATGTCTTGCATGCCTGCGCTACCTGTCGGTCCGTTGGCGTAGGGGTGCTTGTTGTGTGTGCTGTAATCTACGCGCGAACCATCGTTAATGTCCATCACGACACCGCTAAATCCTCCTCCAAAGTAAAGCGGCACATGATGGTCAATGCCGTCATGTGCGCCTCGGAAATAAAGAAGTGGGTTGCCGCGGCGATTTGCGCGTAATCGCAATCCTTGAATGTCGTTTTCATACTTGTAGGGTTGAGCAACAACACCAATTGCAAACGCGCTGGTCATATCGCCCTGCGTGTCACCATGATGAAAAGCGATGCGCTGTTGCGATATATCTGTTGGGGCCGCGATTGAACTTAGAGCCACGCAGAAAACATGCGTGTTTTCATTGATGTCCATTCGTTTGAAAGGAGACCACGACCCATCAACCGCACTACCGCCAAATTCTGTGCTGGATGTGTGTTCATTGTGGTTGGTGCCTCCGCTAATGTGTTGTTTTTGCCACGCGTATTGACGCCCGACAACTTCAAAATGATGCAAATCGCGCAACTCTAACTGATAGGTATCGGCGTTGCTTGATGGGTAAGTCAGCGGAGAACTCATAGTGCCAAAACGAAAAGTCGTGGCTTCAAGCGATGGTGTAATGTGGTCTCCTTCATAGCGCGTAAATGTTGTTCCCCGCAAGTTGCGTAGCCATGCATCTGTGCTTACAGCGTTATTGGTTTGGTCAATAAGAAGAGGCGTTGCCGTGTTCGCATTGTGTCCTCGGTATCGCGTTACAATGTTTAGCAGGGTGTAAGGAAGATAGCCACAATCAAGCATTGTTTCGTTGATTGCTTGTGAAGAACTTGAAGAGTTTATACCACCAAATTGACCTCCACCACTAAACGATGCTACAATCGGGTCTGCTTCTTTTGTGCTTGCGCTAATGCCCCAATCGCGAGATAACGAAACAGAAAATAAATTACGCAAAGGCACAACTTGTTTTTCTCTATTGAAGGTAGTAATGCGAATGGCAGTCGCCGCGAAATTGCCCATAATTTCTCCATAGGTGCGACCGTCCGGTGCGCGCAAGTGTGAACAATCAAAATACTGGTCATTTTCGTTAGGGTCTACGGTAAACGCATGGGCAGTAGCCTCGGCAATCAACTCGTCAGTCACAATCGTAGTTTGATTGAGGTGTGGACTGATGATGACAGGAGCGCGAGCATTGGATACGCTGGTCGGTCCACACTTGTCTTGACTGTTAAACCAACTGCTCGCCATTGAACTTGCGTTGACGCCTTCAACGCCAAAGAAAGAATGCTCACCACCCCGACCATTGTGTGTGCGCGAAGTGTAAGAAAAAACAACACCGACATTTTCGTATTGCGATGCAGATGAGGGGATAGCCAACCACACCAATCCGCTATTGGGAAAACCCATCCAACCTAACACATCGTCAACATCGGGCAAATGATGCCAAATGCCGCCGTTGTGATAACCGTAGCCGCTTGCATCGTTAAGCGTTAGCGTATTGTTTGCCGTAGAAGTGTCAATGGTTACAGCAAATCCAGCATTGGGTGTATGAACGCCGCGCCATTTGTTTCCTTTCCACGAGTGTTCAGTTGTGCCGGTATAGTAGAAAGGTGTGCCTTGGGTGCCTTTGCCCCACATGTTTGCGCCAATGGTAAAACCGCCTTGTGCAATATCCCGGTCATCAAAATGAATCAGCGTTTCTTCATCAATGGTTTTTGGCATCACCGAGTTGCGATTTGAAAACGACTCACCAGCGCGACGATAAATGTAGCGAATAATGTGAGACCTGCCGCGATGGTCAACCATTTTCATTCCGTAAAGCGATTGAGTGCCGACAGCGTCGTCATCGGTTTGAGAAGTAGGCGCGTAAGTGTTGTAGATGTTGTAGAGTGAATCGTCAGTTGCCAAATTTTCTCCGTAGATAGATGAGAAACGCCCTTGAGATTTACCATTTTCACCGAATCCCCAAATGCCAGCGTCGGGAGCAAAACCCGGAATGCCTGCGGCTACAATGCCACCAAAGTTGATTCTCCCTCTTGCGCGAGTTCCTATTTGTAATCCCTCGCGTATGGTGAATTTTTGACCTGCATTTTCAAATGACTCCATTGCGCCTGTGTTTGAAGAGCGTCCTGTTGTTGCTCCGGTGTTGGGCGTCTGCTCTGTTCCAACACTCGTGTTAAAATTGTCAGCATCGCCAAGGTATAGATTTGTAAAAAATTCATCCGAAGCGTCCTCAAGTGAAACATATTCGCGAAGCGTTGTGATTGGCGCAAATGGTTTACCATTCTTGTCAATCGGCATCGGCGCAGGGTGCATGTTTTCTCCTGCAATTTCGGGTGGTGCGCAGTAAAAATTGCGGAAACGACCACCATGTCCGATGAGGAATTGTGGTTTGTATTCTACTTGTCCTTTGCTGTTGTCTAACCACACACAAAAGTTGCGTCCTGTTGCACCCGGAACGGTGCTGTGAATTACGATGCTGAAACCTTCGTTTCCGTTTGCGTCTTCAACAACACGCCCTAAATGCGCGCGAACATAACCCATGTGCGTTCCGCGGTCAAAAGATGTGAAAGCATTGTCAGTCCAAAACGGTGCGGGGTCGTGTGTTGAACCAGTCACGGCAAAGTCTGCATGTTGATGCGCGGCTGTTGCATCGGTTGGTTCCTCTGTATCAACACCACCAACAGATATAGAACGACGGTTGATGTCAAAGCGTTCGCCTTCTCCTGCGTATTGGTCGGATGGACGGCGTTGACTGCTTCGTCCGTTGAGCGCGCCACCTTGATTGATAATACGAACAACTTCGCGAGCCGCCGCTTCAATGTCAGTCACACCTTCACGCAGTCCAATTTCACCCATGTCAACTGTAAGTCTGCGAACAAAGTCCATATCGCTCCAATGAGGCAGATGTTGTAGACGAGACTCGTAATGGGAGGTGAGCGAATTAGCAACTGCACGCTTTCCTTTCATGCACAAGAAAGCCGAAATAACTCGCGTGCCATCGGGCGTATCAAAGAAAGTTGCGCTGAATTGATAAGCACCGCGACTTCCTGCAATTACCGCTGATGAAGCCGTGAGGTCCATTGTTTCTGCATGTCGTAGTTGAGCCGCGCTCAACGACACCGTAGACTGTTCAACACGCCCTTGTCCAAATTGTGATGTTTCTTCGCCGAACTTGATGAGGTGTTCTGTTTTGCGCGCTTTGCGGTTGAAATCAAAAGAGGCGATACCCGATGTGGTCATGAACGATTGGTCCATCAACCACCAAGAACCGTGAGCGTATGCGCCCTCAACAAAGCGCGACTTGCCTTCTTCTTTGATGAGGTTGTAGGTAACGCTGTTGATACTTTGAGCGTCTGTGCTTGATGTGGTAGCCTTGTCTTTGCGTTGCGTTTTGAAGCCAGCCGCAACATCAAGCCCTTCAATGGTTGGTGTAGCGGCACTTGTTTGAACCTGCATGTGCAAGTCGTGGAACGCGATAAACTCACGGTCGTGCGCGACATCGTAAAGCAAAACCCGCGCGTGTGTTTCTGTGCTAAGGTAGGGGTCAAGAAAGGCTACAACAGGTGGTGCGTTGTAGTCTGCTTGGTCGGGGTCTGTTTGGTATCCAAGTTCAGTCCAATTGAGTTCAATGGTTTTGTTCACATGCTGAACAAAGTTGCGAGCAGTCTCAAGACAAGTATTGCCAATAAGGAAGTTTTCAACAGGGAGAGAGTCGCGCGCTTCAACTCCCAATGCACCCTTGCCGCCATTGAAACCACTCCACACCTCGTATTCGTTAAGAACACCCCGCGATTTACAAAACATTCCTTCAATTGCGTGCGGATTGGTGTAATGCATGTTCATCCAAACGGTGTCTCCGTAGCGCAAACCACCCGGACAGTAAGGGTTGTTCCATGTAGAATTCGCTATGCCGTCTTCTTGCTTCAAGGGTAAAGTGGTAGCGGCATCCGCGTAAATTCCAACAATGGTAAGTATTTCCGTGTCTGCTATGCTGAGAGCAGGTGCGCTACTGTCAAGAACAGGATGAGGTTCAATTCGCACCGTGTGTAGATTTTCTTCAAACGCTGACAGAAGAGTTGCAAACGAAGACGAAGAAATTGTTGTTTTGTAATAGCGTCCGGTAGATTCGTTAATAACTGCGAAAGAATATCCAGTTGGCAATTTGCCGGTTGGCAGGTTGCCCTTGACGATAAATGTTTGCGCGGGAGAGGCTGAGAGGTGTTTGATAGTAAACAACTTTGCATTGCGCGATTCAATGCGTGGAAGGTGAGGGTTGACAAGCGGCCCTGCTTTGAATTCAACTGCGCTCGCGTATTGACGAAGGCCGTAATCAAGGTTACCACCTTGCGTCATTACACTTGCGCGGTCGTAGTAGAATGGTCGTCGGTATTCTTGCGCTGATGATTTGTAATCGTCATCGCCAGTCATCGGAAAATTTGTTCCATCGTTCAATACACCTACAAAGACCGAAGAGCCTACCGTAACCGTAGAAAAGAAGTCTTTGCTTGAATGTCCCTCTTCTGTGCTAAGGTCAAGTCGTGTCCCGCCAGCGTCGGTGTAATAAGCCCACTCTCCATTCCCAAGAACAACGCGTCGGTATTGTTGCGTGCTAACGCCCTTGACGATTCCTGCCGCTATTGGGTGGGAAGAAGGTATGCGATGCGCACTTGATAGATTATTCAAGTAAAGGTGTGCGTTGCTACCCTGCCTGTCGTAGCGTTGCACATTCGCGCGAATAGGTAAATTGTTGCTAAAACGATACTGATACTGTCCAAACGCTTCATAGTCGTTAGCAGGGCTGTTTGGCGCACGACGCCCAACAGGTGAAGGATTCCACGCGTGGGCCGTCATTGTTGCGTCAAGGTGCAACTTCATGCTGTTGTCGGGACCGGGAAACACACCTGCTTCTCGGTCTTCAAAAAATTGTTGTGGGAACAGCGGAATTTCAACAAGCGCGCGTGTGCTGGCATATTGTGTTCCGAGTTGATAGTCGTGCTGAACCGAACCGATGGACTGGAACAAACGGTCGTTGACGGTTGTTCCGTCAGCGCATATTGACGAAGCGTTGAACTTGTCATCAAGTAGAACAACTGCTCCGACGCCCACTTGCGATGCGGTCACCCATTCTGCAAATGTTTGAGATGTGCGACCGTTTGGTGAGAGAAGTTGATTGGTTGCCGTTGTGCAAGTAAACGCGGTTCCAGTTCTGCTCACATAACCAACGCTGGCACCATTCGTAAAGTAGAGTGTGCCGCTTGCGGGAAAGCCGTATGTTCCCCATGATGAGAGCGACGACGAATTGTTGTTGATTGGCTGAACGGTAATGACTCGCGTTGTTGTGTTGATGTCCGTGATTTCAACGCTTGCGTCATGACGGGTGTTCCAACCAACGCGCGATAAGGATGCGGGGTCCCAAGTGGGTTTTGTGTTGACAGCACCTTGACCAGCACCGCCAAGAGTGACGGATACAACAGGCGCGCCCGGTTGTATCTCTTTGACAATGTGCGAGTCGGGACTACCGTCGCCATTGTAAGGCACCGTTTGGTCCGCAACATCTGCCATGATACCTCGGCCTTGCATGATGAGTTGACGCCCCATCGCACCGTCGTTAACATTCATGGAGTTGATGCGCACCTTGGTTTGGATGTATTCCAGCGTAAAATAAGTGGGGTCTTCCGCATCGCTTGTAGCAGGCGTGACGCGAGACAGTTGCATTGTTCGCTCGCGTTTGCTGGGTTGCACTACGAAGAAGTATTCTGCACCGTCTTTGTCGTTATCTATGACATCAAACATTTCAAACGCGCCGCCCTTTTGCGAAGCGAAATGTTTGCTTTCTTGATAGTGAGACGGCGACTCGTTAGCGGGTGGGTCGCTTTGCGACCGTTTGCGCGGTTGCAAATGAATGTGATGATACGAAGAAGGATGCGTAGTTGTGCCAACACCTTGGGGTGGAGCGCGGGGGCTATCACCGCTGGCAGACGGCGTGTAGTTGCTGGGTATTTTGGATTCGTCCAACTGCTCTTCGTATTCAATACCGCCTGTGTTGTCTCCGACAAGGTGGTGAGGTTGCATGGCTACTCGCGCGTTTCCGATGTCTTCGGAAAAAGCGTAGATAACTCCACCGGGAGCGTGGATAGTTGCTCCTGCACCAACAGCGTCAGCAATGTGCGCGGCAACTCGCTTCCCATCAAGCAAGCATCCTCCATCGGGGACAGTCTTGGTGATGAGCAAAGCAGGGTTGCTCAATCCCATTTTACCGCCGGTGAGGTCAACGGCATTATAGTGGATTTCAACATACCCAGCAGTCAATCCCGACACTTCAAGGAGAGCCACACGCGATTCTGTTTCGGGTGTAAGGTGTTTGAGATACGCGCTATCGGATGTTGACACCGTCCCAAGACCACCACCTTTGAGCAAGAAAGGACGAATGTCATCAACGGAAATGGCAATGACACCGTCTTCGTGAGCATCAAGCGAAGCAAGGCCGTTTCTTGCAAGGCCGTTTGTCTTAGCCGATGTGTCTACACGCATAATGCGACCGTTGAATGCGGTGTGGGTGACAGCAACTTTGCTGTTGATAGGTAGTTGGTCTTTCAGTCCAACATACGACGCCGCAAACATGACAAACGCGGAATCTGCAACTCCGTCAATCGTTCGCGATACTTCCTGTTCGTGGATTGGTGGAAGCATGCGCAAATAGGGATGACCAACCAAGTGATTGAAACAATGCCTTCCGGTGTGGCCGCTCTTAAATCGCTCGTCAATTGTCCATGACGCGGGAGCAAAGTTGTTTGTGTTGACAGCCAGCGTTCTTGAATACATGAAGCCATGAAATTCGTGTCGGCTTTCGTCAATCACCATCGCTCCTGTTCGGTCAATTGCTTGACTTCCTGTGCCAAGGCGTTGATGTGGTTTGCCAGTCTCGCTGTCAATCAGCAAGTCGGAACGAATGAGAACCATCGTTGAATCGTTCGCGAGGTTGTTGGTGCTGTTGAACGCTGTTCTTGAATGTAGAACGCCGCGCGAACCTGTGTCTGCTGTGGCGTTAAAATCAAGGTGAATGCTTTCAACCGTAATGGTGCCGTTGGTGTTGATTTGTTTCAACCGAATTCGTTCGGGTGGTGAATTGTTAGCAATAGCACTCATGGTGTCGGTTGCTGTGGGGTTGATGAGTAGATTGAACGGTGTGTGGGCTACGCTGATAACTTGCGCTCCCCCGCTATGCGCGGCGTTGGCAACGCGATAATTGCCAAGGCTTTCCAGCGTGTAGTTGGTTGAAAGCGTATCCGACTTGCCGCTCACCGTTTCGTAAAGCGTTTGACAAGCGGTGGCTCCGATGGTTATCGTTGTGTCGCCAGCGGCAACATTTGAGGTGATGTTGAATGTCGTGGCATCCACCGAGACCGGCTCTTCAAATCGCCATAATCCAAGCGTGCTGTTGGTTACAACAAATGGTTTTGCGCGGTTGTTGTCAATGTCGGTTCGCCAATGAACAGACTCAATGTAGCCGCGGTATTCCCCACCTTTACCTCCAAGGTAAAGGTCTTGGTCGTTCATGGTGCAGGCATTGCGTTGATTCATTGTTCGCGAGGCAATTAACTCGCCGTTGATATACAACTTGACTTGAAGACCGGTGAACTCACCGGAGATGTGATACAACTCGCGCTGTCCTATGTTGAATCCTACATTGTTCGCGACGAAGGAACCTGCCGCTGTTGGGTAGTTGTTGACGCTTCGCGCGACCATTGAAACGCCGTTGGACATGGTCACGGTGAAAGAGGCAGGAGCAGGCTGATTGACCGAACCCATGCGCAGTTCAAACAATCCGTCTTTGCTGGCGATGATACCGCCAGCGTCGGGCGAAACCCAAGCCTCTATGCAGAATTGGTTGAGCGACTGGTTCTTGCTCTTTGCTAACCGGTGGCTATCACCATCTTGCAGAACAGAAGCAGAAGAGCGCGCTTCGCTATCGTTTAGCATTCGCTTTTGACCTGTTTGTGTGAATCCACCTTGAGGACAAACCACGCTGTCGCTCACGCCGTTGAAAAACAACGCGTGGCTGGTTTGTCCGATAACTGCCATCTCATGCACCTACGATGAAATCAATCGGATAGAAAGTGAGTGAACCCTCGTAGATGTTCTCACCCGCGCGGAAGTTGAAAGACATTGCTGTCACCGTTCCGTGAATACCGGTGTAAGGGTCGCTGTCTTCAAATACAGTAGAGACTGAGAGCGTATTTGCTTCCGAACCTTGCTGAATCGCGTCTGTTCTGCCCGTGATGATAACAAAATTTCTCTCTACATAGTCGTTGTTCGCACTACTGCTCGTCACTATTGAGTTGTAAGGTAGTTGCAAACCGATGATGTAGTCTGCCGTTTGCGTGGTGCTGAATGATATGTCGGTCTCTAACAACCCTTTGGGGTCAGCCCTGTTCTTGAATACGCTTCCCGATTCTCCAAGAAGACTCGCGTTGCCGATGAAACCGATGAGGTCCTGCAATTTATCTCCCGCGCTTTTGCAACTTCGGTCTGTTCCACCAGCAAACGATTCAAAGAGTGGGATAATCGCGTTGAAGGTTTTGTCAAAGGTGGGCGTTTCGGTGTTGCCCTTGGCCCCTGCTTCTGTTTGCGTGAAGGTCAACTTCGCGTTGTTTGTCTTTTCACCGTTGCTCACCGTGATGGTAAACGCGCTACTGAACGAGTTGCCCGAACCACCGCCAGTCGTCAACTGTTGCGTAAACGACGCGGCTTCGCATGCAGTCTTCACGGCTGATGCCAGCGCGTCGTCCGTCGTGATACCTTGAATACCAACGGTTACGGTGGACGGAGTGTTAGTCGCGGTGTGCGACGCTGTGCTACTGTCAAAGGTGATGCGCACGGGAGGACGCTCAACAGACTCGCCCGTGAAAGCGGAGTGCAACTCAAAGAACTTCCCGTTCAAATCTGCGGCTGACACGGTGCCACCACCGCTCATGTAAGCCGAGTAGTCTCCGCTTTCCGTGTTCCTCGTCGCGCTAAAGTCAATGGTTGCTGATGCCGCCGACTCTTGGAATGTCGCCGCCGAGCAGTCGTCGTCAGCGAGGATGACATCAATTTTGAAGTCCGCTGACACCATGTTCAAGTCTACACCGTATCGCTCGCCGAGCAAAGGCACGGGAATGACAGGCAGACTTCTCGTGATGTTCATTGAGTAGCCCGTTGAGTCCAAAGTCAGCACGCCGCCGTCGTTGCGAATCAATCGTATTTTCGTCAAACGCCCGACCTCCTGTTTCCGTGAGAGCGTAGAGAACGCGACATTTCATCGCGAATCATATCGCCAATCTCAACAGCCAACGCGCGCTTGTCCATGCGGTCTGTGACGCCGCTCACATTGATGTTGACGGTGATGTCGCCGCCACCGAAGCCCATTTGACCCGCTTTTTCCAACGGGATGACAGCCTCTTTGCCGGAAGCGTTATCGCCAATCATCGCGAGCGTCGGACCTGTGACGATACCACCTTCTGCCAACTTTGGTATGTTTGGCAACTTGATGGTTTGTCCGCCAATTTTCGGCACGACTTTGGGAATTTTAAAGGAGAAGTTGCGCGCGAAGGTATTGTAGACGCCAAAAATTAGATTGATGCCAGCCTTTAGCGCGCTCATAAAACCTTTAACCATCGTTGCAGGCAACTTGATGAAGAGGAAGACGAAGCCCTTACCCATTGCCATGAGTCCTTTGAACATAAGTCGGAATGCTCCAACGATGAGCGCGATGACACCTTTGATAAGCATAACGACGAGTTTGATTATGCCTCTAATGAGGTTCACCACCATTGCTCCAAGGGCGATTATGCCATCCTTCACTCCTCCAACGAACGCTATTCCCTTTGTTTTAACCCCACCGAGGAAGCGAACAATAAGTTCAGCAATTTGTTTCCGATAGCGAACAATGGTCGCAACAAGAAGCGCGCCAGCCGCGATAGGCGCGGCGATTGTCCCTGCCACTCCCACCATGAACAGACCGACGCCGACCGCGATGGCACCCAACAGTCCGAGCAAGAATCCCTTGAAGCCCGAACCCGCGCCCATCATGTAAGCAACCAGCGCACCTACGCCACCAATGATGAAGCCAAAGCCTGCAAGAACAACGCCCAGCGTTCCTTTCAATGCAATGGTAGTGCCTGCGGCAAGAGCCGTGAAGACGGTTTTCAATATCATAACTGTTCCAATGAAAGTCATGAATGTGCCTATGCCGAGGAGTATAGCACCGACCTTGTTGTCAAATTCGTTTTTGAACATGCGCGCGGCACCAACTGCCAGCACGAGACCACCCGTCAAGAGAGCGAACTTTCCACCAGCGACAAGCGAAGCCGCACCTGCCGCGAGCATGGCCGCGGCCAGTATGTCAAAACCTGTTGCCAATCCACCTTCGTCTCCTTCACCTGTTATGACCAACAGCAACCCTTGCATCGCGTCGTGTAATGGACCGAGGTCTTTTGTCATGTCAAGAATAGGACTGTTCGCACCCTCAAAAGCAATGGAGAGCGTAGCAAGCGCAAAGCCGATGATGAGGAAGACGCTTAACAACGCGAACAATTTCGTGGCAAAGCGAGTGAGAATGTTGTTGGAGTTATTCATGATTTTGTTATTCAACTTGGAGATTGAACCGAAGTAAATCATCCCCGCGGTCAACTTCTGCATGACGGTCATTTTCTTCTTGGTCTTTTGATACGACGCTTCATCCATCGTGCTGTGCTGGCCCGTTACCTTAGTCACATTGCTAAGGGCTTTCGCGTAGCCTTTGAAAGTATCAAACATACCCTTGATGGGATGGTTTTTTATTGCTACTTTCAACTTCCCAACTTGCTTCTCAAAAAGCCCCATCCGCTTTGACGCGTTGAGTGATGTTTGAGCAGTTCGCTCAAGAACTAACTCAATGGTTTCCAAGCGTTTGTTGACTTCGTCAAGGTCTTCTGCCATGTTCACCAACCCTCGCTAAACGGCATCGCGCCGTGTGTTGACGCTACGCGTGTCTTGTTCTTTGCTCCATCGGTCGCCTTCTGCATTTCGTCGGCTTTGATACGCTCCGCCGCGTTTGCCCAAATGAATGATTTTTCAAACGCGTCTTTGCTCATGTCCCATACCTCTTGCATGCTCAATCCGTAGTGCTTGGCGACAAAATATGCCGCCGCGTCAAAGCCTCTCTCAAGGTCTGCGGACGGCTTTTTGAGGAATTGATAGGCATCCTCTATTCGGTCGCCCCATCCGCTAAAGGGTCAGCCATCAAGTCCTGCGGTTGCGGTAGCAACGCGATAATTTGATTCGCGATAAATGGTCGCAATGACAACATCTGCGGAATGGTGAGACGCGGCTCAGTCTTTTCAATCGCCTCGGCGAACATGTATTTCCAGTAGGCCGCAAGGTCAATGTCAACCCCACCATCAGCACTCAAAGTCACGAAGGACTTGATGGCTTGTTGGAGTTGCATGAAGGAGAGTTCCTTCACCCACACCTTGACGACCAAATCGTCATCTTGTTCGTCTGCTCGTATCTCGTGTTCAGTCGCCGTTGAGTTCACCAACAGGCGGCTCGCTTCCGCTATTTTCGTCATCGTTCTCACTTACTCCCTCGTCGCTTGCCGCGGCTTCTTCGGAAGGAGCGGCTTCGTTCACTTCAACTGCCTCGGATGAGGGGGTATCGGCTTCCATAAGGCGAGCAATGAGGTCCGCCTTTGCACCAGTAACCGGCAGTCCTCGCGCCCGTAGCAGGGCTTTGAGTTCGTCAACGGTCATGGATTCGTAATCGGGTTCGGCAACTTCAACGGGTTGTTCTTCCGTCTGTTGCTCTTCGGGGAATGGGTTGCCGTCACTCTTGGCGGCTTCGGGGTTGAACACCTCGTCAATGACTTCGGGTTCAGCGATGAAAGTTTCTTTATCAACCGCGCGAATACGCAACGGTCGTTCACCGCCAATGTGCATGTCGCTCTTCATCAAGCACACGAACCTTTACCCATACATTCAGCACACTTGCTTTTGCCGCAGTTATCACAGCATTTTTTTGAACGACAACCTTTTTTGCCACATTCATCGCAATCTTCGCCTTTCAGTATAGTCCAAGCATCATTCATTATATCCATATTTTCACTCTCCTTTTGTTCACATGTGTAAGAAAGCATCGCGCGAAATAACTCGCACATGCTTTGGCATGATTTTCAATTCACTCTTGATAACACCCTTGTCTTCGGGTATAGGCAGAGGGGCCTCGGTTATAATATAATCGTCAACGACGATGATGACTTGCTCGCGGTTCGTGCCTGCGCCAGCCTTCGTGAGTGTTAGCGTGATGGGTTCGGTGGAGTCGTGCGTTCGGTTGGTGCGGAACTCGTGCCAAATGAGCGGGTCCGACGCGATGACCGTCATGGACAACTCGTATTCCATCGTCTTCTCAATGATGAGATTTGCGTTGCGCGAGCCGCCAAAGGGAATCTGCTCAAGCGAGTCACCCGCCGTGTTGCGGTCTTCGGCTTGGCTGTTGCCGCGAATCGTGTAGATGGTTTCGGTGTTGTTGTTGCCGCTCAAGGCAAAGTTGGTGACCTGCGCGATGTTGACGCCAAACGAACTGATTTGCCCGTTGTAGAAGAAGAACGGCTTCTCGGTGTTTGGCGCAATGCCAGCCTTCTTGCGGTTGACTGCGGAGTTCGCGGTGTTCTCAAACATGCGGTGCGCGGTGTAGCGGTCGCCTTTGTTGGGAGAGTCTTCAAGACGACCGGTGTCGGTGTAGCAGTAGAGCGCGTCAAAGTTGATGCTCAATTTGACTTCTGCATCTGCGTCAGCCGCGAGTGAGAAGTCTTTCACTTTGCACCCTTTCCAAACGCGCGTGAGTTGTTTACTGTCCGATGCGGAACCGGGTGCGGCTTCGTTTGCCAATGCATCCGTTGCGTTGGCGTTGAACGAACCAACATTTCGGTTGCGAATGCTGGCCTCAAGAGCAAAGGTAGGAAGAGATGCGCCGGAGAAGAGCAGTCGCGATTGTCGGTTGGTGATGTTTCCAAAGGTTGCTGATGCGGTGTCAAAGTGCGGAGAGCCGTTGGTTGTGTTTGTCGCCTCATACTTCAAACGCTTGATGGTGTAGTTGCCAAGCGCGTGTCCGAAGTGGAATGGCTCGTCAACATGGATTCTGCGCTCGGTGAGCGTTTCGTCAATGGCGATGATTTGGCGAATCTCGTTTCGCTCGGCGTTCTCCATCGTGGTTCCTGTTCCGTCCGCACCCCATTTTGCGCCGGAGGCGGCGGCAGGTTGGTCACGAGGAAAGTCAACTGCTGTGCCGTCCGCGATGATGATGTAGTCGCCAACAGCAGGCTTGTTTGACATCGTGCCTGTGAAAGCAACATAGGTGTCGCCAGCGGCAATGTCCTTCTTGGTGTGGCCGCTGGGGTCGGTCATCAGCGTGCTGGGAACATCAATGACCTCGCGACCGAGCGAGTAGTAAAGCCAACGCGCGCTGTTCATCATGAGTTCCATTGAGCCGCCGTCGTTGGCAAAACGCTGTGGTTCTTGGATGACAACATCGCGACCAACGCCGACGATGTGAGAACGGCGCACTTCCACCTTCGTTTCGGGAAGAGCAACGGTAGCCGCGAGACCGATGAACTGGTCAGTCAGCACCGACTCGTCAGCAGAAACGGCATTAGCGTGAAAAGTCATATTTGTGTCAATGGTTGGCGTGCCGACGGTTTGGATGACCAATTCGTCGCCTCCGTTTGAAGTGGTAGCCAACGCCTCTTTCAAATCGCGGTCAAGTGTGATTGATGTTCCAGCGTTCGCAACGATGGTGTAGGTGTTGCCCGTCGTCGCGTAATCGTCAAGGCTGAATGAAGCACCGCCAATGATGCGCAATTCGGACCCGACGAGCATGTTCTTGGGGTATCGTAGGTTGCTTGAAGAGTCAAAGAAACCTGCGCTCGCGCCGCTAAAGTTCAACTTGTTTCGGTCGCTACCATCAACAGCAAATTGTAGTCCGCCGAATGAACCATGCGCGAGTGTGATGCCACATTCTTTGCCGAATGTGACTTCGGATAAGTCGCCCTTGTAAACCGATGATACCATTTTTTAGCCCCGCCTTGTCTCACGCGATGAGTTCCGAGAATATAACGATTTCAACTTGGAAGGTCATCCTGTGAAGTCGTTTCGTCCTGTCGGACAAATCTGTCCGCATTTTGTAAAGCAAGCGGTCAAAATTCTCGGCATCGCCCTTTCGCTTGCTGTGGACCACGCGACGAATTTCATCCTCCATTTTCATGAGGTGCTTTCGTCCGTTCATGGTGCGCGCGTCAACGGTGATGTTGATTCGCGTGTGAACAAAATCATAGAACACTTCGGGTTGCTCTTCGTTGTGAACCGTTTCGTAGAGGTAGATGGCGTCTTTGTTGGTGAGGTCAAACCGCTTACCGCGACCAGCCTCAACCGTCGTGATGTCCTCAATGATGGGCGTTCGCTGATTCGTGTTGCCGCGATTCCATCCTTTGGTGAGAATGTCTTTGATGAGTTCAACGGATTCAAGAGCCAAGCAATTCCCTCCCAATAGACGACTGAGCGCGGGCTTGCCTTTTAGCCATGTTGATGATGGTTTGATAGTCCGGGTGCTTCTCGTCCATGACCTTCCCGCTCGCGTCAATCAGTTGACCTTCTGCGTTGACAGCCGCTCCGTATGCGCTCGCGTTGGCGTCAAGGAACATACGCCCCTTGCTGGTAAACACGCTGTTTTCGCGCGCCTCCATAATAGTCTCACGAACGGCCTCCGCGAGTGCTTTGTTGACTGCTTCCTGCATCACAACACCGTCATAACTTCCGTGTAGCGCGGGAGGGCTTCTGCTACCTGTGCTTTAAACAATTGATACTTGCTTCCCAAGTCCACATTCTGCGTGCCTTCGGGCAACAGCACGCTTCGGTCGTCGGAGAGGATGAGGTCCATCGCGACCAACTTCGTGCAGATGTCCTCAATGGCCTTCTCCACATATCGCTCTCCGTAGACATAAGACACCTTGACAGCGTTCCATGAGAAGTAGGGGTAGGAGTTGTTGAAGTAGATAACACCCATGTCGTAGTCGGCCCACCAATCACGAAGACGCGCTTCGTCACCTGTTGTAGTGCCGACATAATCAATTTTGAATTTCTTTTGAAGGACGGTCGCGCCGTTCGTTGCCGCCGCGCTGATGTCGCCTACAAGGTCAGCAACGCCGCTCATGACATTCCCGCTAAGGCTGGTGTAGTATCCAAACGCACTTCCAATGCTGATGATGCCGTAAGGTGCGAATCCCGTAGCGTCAGCGACCGTGATGGTGGTTGCGGTAGATGACGACACCGTGGTTGAGTTGTCGGTTGCACCGGTGAAGGTGATGCCGTCGGAAGTGCATGCGTAGGTGGCGTTCTCGCCAGCCTCACCGCGACGCATGGAAGTGATTTTGATTTGACCGCCACCGTAGTCAGCGTTGGCAGACGCCATAAATTCATGATGCACATTGGCTGTGGTCGTGCCGTCACTCTCGGTGATGTCTTCAAATTCAAACGAAGGGACGAACGGTGTAGCGTCTTTTCCTTTACGCGCATCCTTGTTGATGACATCAGCAAGTTGTTGCGCGGTGCTTACATTGTCAAATTGCGCGCGGAACTTAGACGAGCCGCTACCAGCCGTCAGCGTAGCCACACCGCCGCCGCCGGGACACAAGAACAATTTGTCTGTATCAGCCGTCAGTTGCGTAAAATCAGTTACCTTGAGGCGGATTTCAGCCGCGGCAATCTCGCGGTAGTCTTGACCCTGCCAAATCTCAAGTCGCAATACTTGCTGGACATTGCGGAAGTAGAGCGGGACCGAGCCGACATAGTCGGTGTAGTAGCGGCGACGATAGGGCTTGTAGGTGTCAAAGTTGAGGTATTCAGCCGTCTGCAACATGGGACGCCATGCGTTGTTCGTGAGGTTGTCAATTTTGTCTTGAGTGCGTAGAATGAGCGTTTCAACTTGTTTACGCGTGACACCTTTGCGTTTGCCGTTGGTAAACGATTGAAGGTTTTGGACCTGCGCGTTGTCAGTCGTGGTGTAGTCGCCCGTCAAAGCCCCTGTAAAAGAAAGACGAACATTGCCGGAAGCGCGAGCAATCCCTGTGACAGTTCGCTCTTCACCCATTTCGGTATCGCTGGTAATCTCAATTTTGTCACCTACTTCAAAGCCAACCAATCGGAAGTCTGCGGGGGAAATGTCAACATGAGTAGAGCCGTCTTCTGCGGCCAAGAAAAC
>Ga0208159_1000448_pt1 | contig 16786 bp, 21 predicted proteins | sample 9_EtaG_FD_184082 | JGI IMG/M metagenome (GOLD analysis project Ga0208159, IMG submission 184082) | Marine viral communities from the Subarctic Pacific Ocean - 9_ETSP_OMZ_AT15188 metaG (SPAdes) (version 2) | ecosystem: Environmental > Aquatic > Marine > Oceanic | place: Pacific Ocean | collected... | reverse complement strand
CTAAAAGCATTTCTTTCATTACCTAATTCTTCATCACCTAAACCCATGAAGCCTTCTGGATCGAAATCTGTATCGTATGCCATTTAGCCTCCTAGTTTTTTATTAGTTCTTCAAATGTAATATTTTTTATGGCCTCAAGTTGACCATTTTCGTTAACGACTACTCTTGTATATGTGTCCGTAATGTCATCATAGTATACGCCTTGATTAACATTTTTCTTCAGATCATTTTTTTTATTAAATATTTTTTTAGCTCTTGGTAATTGTATATTTACTTTAGCAGCTTTTAATTTGTCATAATTATTTAATTCAAAGTTTGATCTATTCTTAGCAGTAGGCATGTCTTTCATGTCCCCTGCTTTAACCATACTCTCTGCATAACTATATACTTTTTCTTCTGGTGAATCTGTTTTTAAGAATTGTGATTTAGCATAAGTAGAGTCAATAAACTCACCCATTTTATTTTCTACTCTAGTTGCGTATTCTTCTGAAGTTTCATTTTCTAATTGTGGACCAACAGACATCTTAGCTTGTGCTCTTACTTTTTTAAGTTCATCAACACCTAATGTGTCAATAGCTTTAGCTCTTAATGCAAGGTCTTCACTTCTCTGTGCTCTTTTATTTTTAATTAAATCTTGTAATGGTTCTTTAGCTGCACCACCTGCTGTAGATAATAAACCTTTAAATCCACCACCACCTGTAGGTGTTGCTGATAATAAATTAGGTCCAAACTGCAGTAAGAAATCTGTAAGCGGATCAGAACTTTGAGCTTGATCTCCACCTTTAACTAAAGAAATATAATCTGTAATGTCTTGTTCTCCTACACTAAGTTTAGGAGTACCAGTTGAATAGTTACCTCTGTCTACAATACCAGTCATAACGCCTGTACCAACGTTACCACCTTTTCTAAACATAGGTCTTCTAAATGTTTTCATTAATCCTTACCTAACCCGAAACCTCTATAGATACCTGCAAGCGTTGCTCCAGTTCCTAATGCTGTTTGAGCTAAAGTAGGTGATGGCGAAGATTGAGTTGTAGTTTGTCCAGGGTATCCAGATATTAAACCAGTAATACCCGCACCTAATGTTTGTGCTGCTTGTAATTTTTGGTTTGCTTGTTGTTGTGCTAGTTGTTGTTGAGCAGATAACTGCGCTTGATTTAAAGCTTGGTTTTGTGCACCCAAAGTAGATAAGACTCCAACATCTTGACCTAAGAAACCTTGTTGTGCAGTACCTAATTGTAATTGATTAGCTATATTCTGTTGAGCTAATTGATTTGCTTGACTGAAACCTTGTTGTAATAATTGTGCTTGTAATGCCGCTCTGTTTCTATCTGATTCTCCTTGATATACAGCTCTTTGTACACCTTCTCTACCACCACCAAATGCACCAGCTCCTATTGCTTGCGCTGCAATACTTGGAATTCCTTTTTGTGCTTGTACATCATACTCAGCTAATGTTGTATCAATTACATCTTGTTGATACGGAGACATAAATTGTTGATAACCTGTTGGTCCCGCCGAAGCTTGTGCTGCATTTAAAAATTGTTGATAAGCACCAATACCTTGTGTTGCTGCTTGTTGAGCTTGAGCTTGTAAAGGATCTTGTCCAGCTATAAATTGTGAACCAAATAGTTTGGAAAGATCTTGATTTTTAAAATCACCAACTGCGGATGTTAATTCTTGTAAATATGGTTTAGCTGCCGCTTCAATAAACGGAGCTGGTAAAACCTGTTGTTGTACTACTTCAGCCATTATACTACCTTTGATTCGAGTTTCTTCATGGTGTCATACATAAGTTGAGCACCTTTATCTACACTACCACCACCTGCTGCTCTTACAGCATCAGCAGTAAATACAAATTCATTGTTTGATAACATTGCAGGAATGTCATCTGCCTTTTCTTTTACACCAACTGGTGCAATAAATCCACCTGTTTCTCTAAGGTCTAATTCTTTTACACCTTTAGGATTTATATTAACTGGTAGACCTTCGATGCCTGCAGCCATTTCTACTTTATCTCCAAAAGCATAACCAATTCTACCACCTTCTGCATAACCACCTTGACCTGCTGTATATTCAGAAGTATCTCTAGCTACATTTTCTGCTATTTGATCTACATTATATCCTAAATTAGAATAATAAGAGGATAGGTATTTTCTTAATGCTCCTACGTCTTGTTGAGCCATTGCTTGTACCTCTTCATCTTCATTCATTAAAGCAGCTAGTCCACCACTTATTGCAGTTCCTATACCGGCTTGTGCTAAAAACTTTTTAGGACCTTCTAAATTTTTATATCCTTCTACAGTATTTTTAAAAACTGAAGGTATACCTTTGCTTTTAATAAAATTAGTTATATTTCCTGTAAAAGGATTACCAAACATAGGATTACCTTGAAGTAGGTTACCACCAAAATATAACATTGCTGCCTTACCTATAGGTGATTTAGCAGCGCTTTTAATTCCTTTTGCTACACCTTTGACGGCTTTCTTAACTCCTTTTACTATACTTCCGAGTCCGTATTGTTGTCTGGGTTGTTGCATTCTTGATATCGCCATAATTTAAATATATTTATACTGTTGAGCAGGCGTAGAAATCCTGTAATATAATACTTTATTTGATTTTTTTGTCTTCGTCAATGGGTTTTACAGGCCTGCTACCTTGATATAAATCATCAAAGAAACGACCACAATATTGGAACTCTCCAACATGTGTAATAACATCCATTACATAGATATATACTTTACCACCCATATCACCCCATCTTTGACAGAAACCAAAGTCTTCTCCAAAATAACGTTTAGTTTTAGGGTCATGAATAGTATCAAATAAATTCCACATATTAAGTTTTTTTTCTTCCTTACCATTAATATAGGTAGGTTGAAATATTTCTAACTCTGGATAGTGTTTAATCATTTTTTCTAACACTTCTCTCTTGATTAACATACACCCAGTAGGAGCATGGGTTACTTCTATCAGTCCATTCTCACTATGTATATTAGTAGAATCTTCTACTTTTAAAGGGTAGGTATAACCAGATCTAGCTAAATCTTGTGCAGATGTAATAGCATCTTCTTTAGTATTGACTCTTCTCCATACCTTATCCCAATCTAACATTTTCATAGGGTAAGGACAGGCTATAACATCTTTATCTAACTCTAACATTTTAAATATAGTAGATGATTGAAAGTCTATATCCGAGTCTATAAACAATAAATGTGTGTAACCGTCTTCGTGGTTTAAAGTTTCAGCTACACACAAATTTCTACCTTGAGTAACTAAAGAGGATTTCATCAAAGTAAAACTAACTTGTATTTTTCTTTGCATACAATCTTGTTGAAATTTTAAGACTGCTTGAGTGTAGTGCATTGAAGTATCACTATGGCAAGGGGTACATACCATAATTTTATATGGTGAATGAGCACCTAAATTTACTTCTGTTACATTCTTATTACTTTCAGTAAACCAGATGGGTTCATTGTTTGCGCCTTGCGCTTTATTACTTTTTTGCATTTAGCGCTCCTGTTAAAAATCTTGTCCATGCTGCGCCTTGTTTACTCCAATTGTAATATATATTAGCATAGTGAGATTGTGAATCTATGTGATTATGTATTTGTTGTTGATGCAATGTACTAGCAGCAGCTTCAATCCCATAACCAAATTTAGATGCTAATCTTTTATAATTATCATCAAAAGGAATATACATTGGAAACTCCGCACCTGTTTCAAAGATAGCTCCTAAGTTTGTAGTAATACAATATAAACCTCCAGCCATAGCTTCTAATAAAGATATACAAAAAGTTTCTTCAAAAATACTTGGATACACATACATATTATATTTATGCATATTTTCTGTAATATAACTATTTGGTTTGTAACCAATGTAATTTACGTTAGGTAATTTTTCAGCCTGTTCATAAAGTGCTCTGTAGTTATGATCATTCTGTTCATAAAATTCTTTTCCATAAACTTCTGTAGATGAATACACATCTAAAGTAATCAAAGGATTTTTTACTAACTGCATAGCACCTAGTAATACAGATAAACCACGCCACGGTGTATTTTGATGTATTATTTTAATAGGTTGACCTTCCTCATATGGTTTAGCTTTTTGTATATTTTCAATACCATTTTTAATTACTATGCATTTTTCTAAAGGTAAGCCAAACATCATTCTAAATTTTTCATAATTCCAATGTGAATTGAATACATACCAATCATATTTACTATGATTAGATTTATTACTAAACCATGGATGTAAGTTAGGTTGATCCCAAGAATTTTTTTGCCAAAGAATATTCATCTTTGTAGGATGTAATGGAATTTTTTCTGGTACAGATGTTGTAATTTGTACTTGATCTAATAATTTTTTATCTACATACTTTTCTAAGTAACTGTATTGTAACTCTGTGCCGCCTTTAGGTGTTTCATTTCTCAATAACATAATTTATAGATACCCTCCAATATGGTAGTTGTTTATTTATTTCTTGTGATTTATGTAGTTGTTCAGAATTAAATAAAACAAAATCACCAGGTTTATATTTAATTACTTCGCCTTCTATATTTAATTCTCCACCCCATTCTTCTGACCATTGTGGTGTAAGAAAACCAACAATACTATACATAAGTTTTTCATCTGCATGAAATTCTGTGTAATAATTATTATTAGTTGCATTTAAAGCTATTCGTTTTATTTTTTTATAAAGTTGAAAATTATGTTGTTCAGTTAATTTTTGATTTAAAGTATCAAATAGACAAGTAAAGTATCCTATCCAATAGGGATTATTATAAACAGGCTCTCCATTATTTATAAAAGTGCACCCTGGAAAAGAACCTGCTACAGTTCCTTGAGAACTTCTAGTTAAATTCCACATGTTATCAGCAATAAGACTATCATATAGCTGAAAAAGATTTTCTTTAGTTAAAACGTTATTTATTATTTTTGGTTTCACTTTGTTTATTCATTACTTTCTGCATTAAATCTAATCCTTTAGGAGAAACCTGTACTGTTACATCACTAACAATATCGGGTCCTTCTTTCTTATCTTTATATGTTTCACCAGTTTTTGTATTTCTATAAGTAGTTATAGTCGTACAATCAATTTTATATATGTTATCCGTTTTCATTCTCTCTATTTATTAAAGCATAACTAACTACAACTTCTATCTTATCTGCAGTTTCTGCTTGAACTTTTATAGCATCTCCGGCTTCTAAATTCAACCCCTGTTCCGCAGCATTAATTGTACTTGTAGCAGGTACGTCTTTTCTAAAAAATTCTACATCTGTGCTTGAACCAGAATCTCTTAAATCACAGTTAGCTAACACAGCTCCTGTACTATTATTAGATAAATAAACTGATTTTACAATAGCAACAGCTGAAGTAGATATACTTAAAACAGTTGTCATTGCTGTTCCATCTAATACTTTGCTAGCATTTTTATATTGTATTGTCATGATAAAAAATAATTAAAAGCGTCTTGTTCGTTTTTTAAATCTTCTTGAAAAGAAAAATTAAGTTGTTGTTTCATAGTATTTAAAGACTCAATTATTTGTCTTTGATTATCTACTTCATATTCTTGTTTTGGTTCAGGTATATAGTTAGTTAACTTAGCCATTATGGAGATAAAGAGTCCTCATCTTCTAATAATTCTTCAGTAAAAGTTGGAGGAATAGGTTCTATATATTGTCTAATAGGTTTTTTCTTAGGAACTATCATTCCATTAGGTAATGTTATTGTTTCTACTTCTTCATCTTCTACAAATTCATTTTCAAAATCATCATAGTAACTTGGATTTTGACTACCTCCTAATCCATAAGGACTGAACTCAGACATATCATAAGTTGCTTGATCATAAGTTTTACCTAAACCAAATTTTTGTCCAACACCTCTAATTAAATTTCCTAGAATACCACCGCCTGTAATAAAATCCATAATACCACCTCTACGATTAGATTTAAATGCACCTGGATTAAATGCTTTTGCTCTCGCTAATACGTCCGGGCCTACTCTATTTCTACTATCAAAAAAACCTGGGTTAACTCTTTGTCCTGCTCCCGCTGCAACTGATGCAGCTTGAAAATCTTGTACATCTTTAGCTGACATTCCTGCTGCTAGTGTATCAGATGTGTTTTTTCCAGCTTCAGCAGCACTTGCTGTTGCACCAGAAACGTTTTGTCCAGGATCTGTTGATCCCCAACCATTTAAACTCATAATACCTGATGGTCCTCTGTTGACACCACCTTTTAGTGAGCCATGTAAATCTTGTTTAACTAATAAATCTTTTTCTGCTTTTGTAATATATGCTAATTCTGTTTCAGGATGATCTGGACTTGACTGCCATTTCACAGGAGCCTTAACTTCTTTTTGTTTACCAAGATAGTTTTTTACACCACCTTGCATTTCATATTTTATTTTTTTATCTACTGACATTATCTTCTTCCATCTGGTTGTGCATCAACTCTAAGTGTACCATATCTCCATGATTCACCTACAGCATCATTAGCTATTTTAAGAGAAACTAATCTTCCTCTAGCTCTAGTATCTACCTTATCAGTGGTTGATGTAATTGTAAAGGGTCCAAGAGGGGAACTAACTGCTGTAGCATCAGGATAAGAACTAATAAATAAAGTAACTGTAGCATCTCCTCGTAAGTATTTAAAATCAGGTATAAATCTTTTTACAGACATAAAAAACTCTCCATCTCCTCGATAATCAACAACTCCAGTTTGAATACCTAGGCCACTTGTTCTCGAAGTAATATCGTAATCTCCAGATCTAATAAAAGAATTAATAGAAGCGGTACCAGAACTATTAACCTGGTCATCACCTTTTTCATGACAATAGTAAGTAGATGCTCCAAATAAATTAGTAAGACCAGAGATACCTGAAAATACAGGAGTTGCAGTGGTAGTATATTCAGTAGCATAAGGATGATCAAATACTCCTTGGTCTGCATAAGTAGTTCTAGCTAATGATGAAGTAGTAAATACATTTTCAGAATAGTTATAAGTAACACATCTATCTATATGTTTAGATCCAGCTTTAGCATAAAACCAATTTATTTCTGTATATAAAGTATTAGGTGCACAATAAATACCATCAGCGGCATCATAGTTTAATCCTAAATTATTTCCATCAGTTGAATAAACAAAATCTTCTACAAGACATGGTAAAGATTTAACTGTACCATCATAAACAAAAAATCCTCCTTCTCCTGACATCCACCACACAGCACCGTTTGCATAAGCTATAGCGTGTTGACCAATACATCCACAATTAGTACCTACTTGTCTAACACTAAATGTAAAAGGTGGACCTACAAATTGAATTACATAAGCTGCAAGATCAGTTGCTACAAAAATATAATCTTTACCTTGTATAGCTGCTCTAATTTCATTACCGGTATCCAATCTAAAAGTCCCTGCAGTGTTAGTTGCTGTTGGTGCGTATGTATTTAAATCTTCTTGATTAGAAAATCTTACAAACATAGGGTCTTGAGTATTAGGTGTGCCTACAGTTGTTTCTGTTCCAAGATGAAATAAATGTCTATCTCTATCTGATACAATTGAAATTCTTGTGGCAGTTGGATTATTTGTAGTTGCAAAGTTAGTTGTACTTGTAGAAGCTCTAATTGTTCTGGCGTTTGCTGCCCCTGCGTCCCAAGTAAATGTTTTACCATTAAATATAGTTGCAACTAATACTTCTCCAAAATTATCAAGACTCCAGTTTCCTGGTGCCAGAGTCACAGAACTTGTAGATCTTTCCGTGCCCCATGTTGAGTCACCCCAAATGTATGTTCCCCAACCATAACCTATTGTTTGAGCAACCGGTCCAATATCTTCATACGGATTAATTGTAGCTGATCCAACCCCTGTTGTGTTAGCAGTTGCATTAGTTCTCATAACAATATTAAAACTGTTTGCATCGTTTATTTGAACAATTTCAAAAGACCCTGTTTCAAAATCTGAATCTACATAACCTGATCCTGGGGGAGCAGTTACTGCTGTAAAGGTAATATATTTTCCAAGAGGTAAATTATGTCCTGTTTTATTTACAGTGACAGAAGTAGAATTTAAATTAGTATCAAAAGTTGCTAAGGTGATAGCTGTATCTAAAGGAGTAATGTCATAAAAAGCTTCTCCATAGTATAAGAATAAACCTTGGGACGTTCCAATAGCTACATATTTTTCACCTTTAAAGCTACTAAATGTATGTTGTCTTCTAGCTACTCCAGGTAATGTTTCATTAGCAACTGTAAGCTGTTCCCAACCACCTATTTTTTCAGGTAGTCCATATCTAAATCTAACAAAATCTCCATCTACCCATTCGCCTTCAGCGCCTGATTCGGTAGCTTGTTTATTAAATCCTGGTTTAAAATTAAGTTTCTGCAGCATAGCCCAATATAGCTTTTATTGCCTTATTTAACAACGTATTATTTGTATCTTATATTACTGTTTTGGGGACGAGATTCAAGAGGTTTAGCATAAGATAATATAATTCTAGGTGTCATACCTATTGCTGTATGAGTAGTATGTGGTGGTATACATAATAAATCTCCTGGAAAAACTTCAAAAACTTCTTGTTCTATTTTATAAATAGTATGTCCACACACTCCTAAAATATAAACAGCATATTCATCTTTATGGGTAATACCTGATGCACCAACAGATGTTGAATAAAATATATCCATATCAATATATTCTTCTTCTTTATTAAATTTACTATTTAGTAATTGTATTAAAGAATAAAATTTAGGATCTTTATCTACATTTTTTATTTGAAAGGTACTATCTAAAATATACTCGTGATTATGATTACTTGTTATTTTAGATGCAAAATTATAACTACTTAACATTAAAGCTAAACTGTTAAAATCAAAAGGTGTATCAAACCTTATAAACTGTTGTGTAAGACTAACTTTATCTGGCATTTATATTTATCCTTTGTTCCCCTGCTCCTATATTACCTAATGGTATTACATTAAAAGGTAAAGAAAATCTAGTATGTTTAGTTCTATTAGTATTTATTTTATGTGGCACATTTGATGGAAAAATAATAATTCTATTTTTTAAAGGTGTAATTTCCCAAGTACTAGAATTATAGACGTTAGCTTCTTTCTTTTTAATACCCCATTTTGTTTTAGTAAAATCAGTTAATGCTACACTACCACAATCATCTTTTGTTTTAATATAAAAGATACCACTAAAAATAGTATTACTATGAGTGTGATAATGACTTTGTTCTCCAGGTTTTGTTTTAGTTATCCAAGAACTTGAAAAATCAAATTGTCCTTCGTATTGTAAATGATCTATATATTTATTAACTTCCATAGCTATTTTATTTCTTATAGGTATTAATTGTGGATCATCTAAAACATAATAATCATCTGATATAGAAGAAGAGTTTTCTTCTTCACGTGTTTTTATAAAATTACATTTATCTGTAAAATCTAAAATAATTTTTTCTTCTGTTTCGTTAAGTTGAATGTCACTAACCATAACTAGTGATGAGAATAAAGGTATTAAAGTTTCACTCATTTAAATGTAATCACTGCAGCAATTCTTTTCTGATTAGATTTTTTTACAAACCCAGCAGCGTGACAGTGCTCCCCTGGAAAAATAATTATTTTTCCTCTCTCAAAAGAAACTTCTTTAGCAATAGTAAACTCCCCTTGATAATTTTTCATTTGATCATTTTCTTTATCTATAGCCCAACCCATTCCTTTTTCATTAAAAATAAAAGTAGGTCCCCAATCTAAATCATGTAAGTACATCATACACACTTTATGTCCATCTTCTCCAGGATGATCTACGTGAGGATCTCCATATTTATCTTCTGAATACCAAGTTAAATTAACAGCTGCTCTTAAAATTTGATTAACTTGTATATTATTTTTACGACAAAAATCTAAAAATATTCTTTCAAATAAATGAAACCAAGGAGAATTAATTTTAAATTCTGTAAGAGGTGGTTCATCATATCGTCCTACCATTACATGCATCATGGCAGGATAACTATCCGAAGTTGTACGACCTTCCCAAAACCAAGGAAAGTGTGAATTATTAAGAACGTGTTTTTCTATTTCCTGAATATCTTGTTCAGGCATGTATCCTTCAACTATGTCAACCATATATTTTATCTTTTAAATATTCAAAGTGAGTAGGTTCTTTTTTTATTAGTTCTTCTACATTTGTTAACCAATCATTTCTTATATTAATGCCTTCTTCATATCCTTGTTTAAAAGCTTCTGGAGACATTAAATCAAGTGGATCATAATTCATACCTGCAGCAATATAATGAAAACCATATTTAGAACTGTAAAAATTTTCAATCATTCTTGCATGAATATCTAAAAATATTTCTTCTTGTTTATTATAAGATAAATCTAAAACACTATTATTTCTAAACCATCTCCAATATCTAGTATCATTTCTAACTGATGCATAAAAATGCATAGCTACAAAATCTACATAACCATCATATTTAACATTAGTATAAACATTAAAACTATCTCTATCTAATTGAGTAATATGTCTATGCCTGTGTAAACATCTTGCTAATGCAAGTAAGTTATCATGTACTGTAAATAAACCAGTTGACTCTAAAGGTTCTATAAAACTAGATGCTAATCCTATAGAACAAACATTTTTAACAAACATCTTATCATGTCTATAAGTATCAAACTTTACTAAATTATATTTAAGATTTTTATATTGATATCCTTTATTTCTTAAATAAATTTGAAATTCTACTAAAGCTTGTTCAGTTTCACAGTATTTGTCAGAATGAACATAACCAACACCTAATCTTCCCCAAGTAGGTATCTCCCAAACCCATCCATTATCTATAGCAGTGCATAAAGTATAAGGTTTCATTTCTTCTTTTTTATTATTTTCATCATAAGGAACATGAGTTGCCCATGCTTGATTATTTATAAGCATTTTAGAAGGAGCTTTATTTTTTTTACATCCTAGTTTTTCCATAAGAACTGAATTAAAACCACTACAGTCTAAAAACAAATCAGCAGTGTATTTATTATTTAAAGTTTTTATTCCGTTCTCGTCTGTTTCAATAGATTTAATTTCTTCTAATACATGAGTAACTTTGTTTGGTTTAATAAATTTATTTTTTAACCATTGTCCAAATTTAGTTGCATCAAAGTGGTAAGCAATATCTGTATTACTATTAAACCCTGGAATATCTTGAGGGTTTCTAGGCATTTTATATTTGTCAGCAAAAAGAGTTATAGGAGCTACAAATCTAGCATAATCACTATTTGATAATGCTGGATTCATTTGTTTTTTATAGAACCATGCATTTTTTCCAAATGGTAATCCTTGTTCGTAAGGTTTTTGAAAAGGATAAAAAAATTTATCTGTATCTTTTTGATAAAAATCTTTAAACATAATACCTGTTTTATAAGTAGCATCACATGCTTCCATAAAATCTTTATCTTTAATTTCTAAAATATCTAACCAAGAATTAATTCCAGCTATTGTACTTTCTCCAACTCCAATAGTTTTAAAGTCAGGATTTTCAATTAGATATACTTGTATTTCTGGAAAGAGTTTTGTTATAGTTGCAGCAGACATCCAACCTGCAGAGCCACCACCTACAATACATACTGTTTTTATTTCTTTATTCATTATTTAAATTGAGGTCCAGTTATCCAACCCACAATAGTGAACCTTTCTCCTTTAGTAACTTTAGTTACTTCATGTAACACATAGCTTGGAAAAAAGCAAATAGTCCCCTTTTTTTTAGGAATAAAAAGAGGATCATCTGAAACATGTAGTTTCAAATCGCCTCCTTCATAATCTTTTGGATCTGATAATTGAATAACAAAACTTATTTTTCTAACAGGTGTTGTAGGTCCACTATCGGTATGAACTCCATATTTTCCTCCAGGTGCTACATAATGTGTAAACTGTAAACCTTCGCCTAAACCTATTAAATCAAAATTAAATTCTGTTTTATTAACTTGTAAAGTTGCATCTGTTATTCTTCTAAATAACCACTCTGCATCTTCACCTAATATCCATGATATATTACTTTCTCTAGTAGGATCATTTTCTCCATTAAAAGTTATACCTTTTTTAATTTTTTTAGATAAACCTAATTCTATAATTGATTTACATTCTTCATCAGAAATAAAATTTTCTATAGCACAGTGTAATTGAACTGTATCTAATTTAAATGGCCACAACATCTTTAATAACTTTCTATAATGTAGCTTATGCTACAAAAAACTTAATCTATTTCAATATGAATCTGCACCCAATTTTGAGCATCTTCATCCCAATCCCAATACATTCCTGCTTCAGCATCTGTTTCTGGTTTAGCTACAGGAGGGGTCCATGAAGCTGTAGAAACTGTCCAAGTCCATGAAGGGAAAGGTTGTACGGGTTGAAAATGATTTTCATCAGGTAAATAATAACCATCTATCTCAGCATAATTTCCTCTAAATGCTTTTGATTGATCAGCAGATAACTCACCATCAGTATAGTGTTTTTTTCCTAATGTATTATATGAAGTCTGTAAATATGTTCCTGGTCCTAAAGTATTTTCGCAAAATGCTATACCTGTTGCTTCATCTGGAACTTCAGAATTGTCTACAACAACTACATTAACTACTTTATTATTTTCATCTACTTTTGCAAAATGTGCCATACTAAGCCTTTATACTTCCAGATCCTGTATATTTTAAAACTGTAAAATCGCCTTGTGTACTTTCAGTTGGACTACCTGTTGTAGTACCACTGTAATAAGCAGTTGGTAATTTAACGATAACTATACCAGATCCACCGGATGCACCAGATTGACCAGAAGTTCCGCCGCCACCGCCGCCACCTCTATTGGTACCGCCGCTTTGCTTACCTCCAGCTCCGCCGTTTCCGCCGCCGCCGTTTCCGCCAGAACCTGCAGTTGGTGATCCCCAACCTCCAGCTCCGCCGCCACCGCCGTAATATGTACTATCTATTGGACTTGAAATTCCTGTACCGCCAGATCCACCGTCGCCATTTCCGCCAGATCCACCGGATCCACCGCCAGCTCCTGTTGAACCACCGCCGCCTGGATAACCATAAGGTCCGCCTGAACTACCTCCGCCAGATCCATATGCTTGGCCACCACCGCCACCGCCTGGTGCCGTTGTTGCCGGTTGTCCTCTACTACCACCGCCAGCTCCGCCGCCGATGTTTGGACTTGCTCCTTGAACTTCTGAAGAACCTCCAATTGAACCTCTTCTGTAACTTCCACCACCGCCGCCACCAACTGAGACTGGGTATGTAGTACCTCTATTAAAAGTGTATGCTGCGTTGTGGAAATATCCACCGCCTCCAGCACCTCCAGCAATGTCTCCACCGCCTCCGGCTCCACCACCTATAACTGTAAATTGTACTTCGTATTCTGGTGGTAAACCTAGACCTGTAATTCCATATGCTGATGCGGCCCCGCCGCCTCTTGTACTTAATAGTGGCATAATCTTTCTCCTCCTAATTTATTATGCGAACTGCGTTTGTGCAGCTAGCGCTGTAAATGTTGCATCTCCAGTTTTAATAATAGTGTAGGCATAAACATCATGAGAACTTGCGTTTCCTCCTGAAGGAGCTGAACCACCTTGCCATTCTGGAGTAATTGAAGCACCATCGATAGTTACTGCGTTATTGTAATATGCAGAACCACCTTGTGGTACAATATGACAGATAGTGATTGACTCACCTGCATCCATAATAGAATTTAAAGAATTTGAACCGTCTCCTCTAATATTTAGAGTCCAGTTACCTGCAGCGTTAGAAGTATAATTTAAAACTGCTTGAGTAAGTACATCATAGTTAAGTGTACCAGTCGCTGCTGTTGCAGAAGTTGTAACTTTTTCTGCTATACTTTCAATTTTACCTTGACCATTAAAAGTTGCTCTACCAACTCCTTTTGGAGTAATATTTAAATCTATATTAGAGTCACCACCAGTCGCTGCAATAGCAGGTGCATTACCTGTAGCTGCATTAGTTAATGTAAATTCGTTAACTGCAGAACCAGTTGTTGTAAATAAAAGTTGTTCATTTGAGTTTTCATCTAAAATACCATGAGCTGTATCTACAATAATATTTTGACTATTTGTATCTAAGTCTGCTGAAAGTTGTGGTGAGTAGTCAGATGATAATTCTGTAAATGCTGTGTCAACAACATTAGTACCATCAGAGTAAATCATTTTAGTACCTTTGTCTGCTGCTGCCCAAGTTACACCTGTTCCAGAAGAAGTTTTAAAAGTTACTGCATGAGAACCAGAAGTTGCGTTATCTACTATGAAAGTTTTTTCAATACCATCAGGAATAGTTACATTAACTGCACCTCCAATTGTTCCGATTAATTTTAATACTGCATTTTTACCGTTAGAAATTGCACCATTTGTAAAAGTTAAAGTTGCTCCAGTTGTAATAGCAACTGCTTCATATCCACCGATTGCTTGTTCTACGATTAATAAGTTTGTGTTTGTAATTTGTCCCCAAGTTCCTGAGTTTTCACCTGTTGCTTGGACTGTAAGCTTTAAACTAGCTGATGTAGAGTTTGCCATAATTTTTTTTCTCCAATGTTCTTAATTTATTAAAATTTTGTTTAAGTGTCAAACACTTATTATGCAGCGTTGGTATCAACCGGTTTCCATCCTGGAGGGTCAATTGGTGCTGTGCCCGGATCTACTCCGTTCCAAATCAATGTATTTGTACCTGTTCCTTGACCCATTGTCAATAAGTTTCCAGTAGGAATTACATCACCATCTCCTGATACTTCTGAAACACTGTTTAAAGTTGCTGTTAATGCAAATCCAGTTATTGATACTGGTGTAATATTTTCTACTATTATACTACCTAAATTTAAAGTTAATGGAAAAATATCATCAGTATCAGGTCTATATAAACCATCACCCCATGTAGATTCTCCCCATGTTCCATCGCCCCAATTCATTGCTGCTAATGGAGCTATATTACCATCTCCTATAATATTAAAATTATTAGAACCAGGTACAGCTAAAGCCATAGCCATAGCTTGACCTGTTACCACTGCATCTGGAGCAGGATCAACACCACTAAAGTTTTCTAACATTGACATTGTCAATGTTTCTATTTGTGCATTTCCATAAGCACCAAATCCCCAACTAGATTTTTGACCCCATGTTGAAGCTGATGTACTAGATACTTCTGCAATAGTAAGAGCTTCTCCACTAGCATTTCCTAAACTAATAGACATTGGAATGTTTCCAGTGATTATACCAAATGCAGGATTGAAATTTACTTGAGCGGTCATTGCAAAACCTGTGACTGATTCAGTAAATGAAGCGAATGCTTCTAGAGTTCCTGTATTAACTGTTAATGAATTTCCTGTAGGAGTTACATTAGAATCACCATCAAATGATAGACCAGCACTTCCTTCAGCTGCAGTCATACTTAAACCAGTTACAGCGGCACGTTCTGTAGATTCACCCCAGTTTTCCGCACCCCAAGCATCTCTACCCCAACCAACAGTTATTTGATTATCAATAGCTACAGAAGCTAAAGTCATTGGAAGTGAGAAACCTGATGTTTCTAAAGTTCCAGCAATACCCCAACCTAATGTTCCCCATTCAGCTCTACCCCAACCATTATTTATTTCACCAGAAATATCTAAAGAACCTAAATTAGCAGAAAGAGGTTGTCCTGTAATAGTAGCACTAGCATTACCAAGAACTCCCCAATTTTGAAAACCCCAAGTAGCAGAACTCCAACCTTCAGCACTAATAGAAAAAGTTCCACCCATTCCAATTCCATGGACATAACAAAGCCAATAAAAATTGCTGGAAGATGAGGGAGTAACTTCTACATAACGAGTTGTAGCTGCATTGAAAGTTGTTGTGTTTGTGTAATTAGTTGAGTTACTTATTCCATCTAAATAATAAGTTACTCCTGTAGAAAACATTCCAGAAGTAGAAGTGTTTGTAGAAAAAATTAATGGGTGATTATCATTGGTAGCATCACTTTGTTCAAAACGCAAAGTAGCACCTTCAGGCCAAGCAACATTATAATCACTTGGTCGTGTTCCATCTAGGTAATAAACATTTCCTGAGCTTCCGCTCGGATAAGTCGGACCTGTGGCTACAGTTACAGTATAAGTTTTATCCGCCATAGGAGTCTAGCTCCTATTAGCCCGATATTCTTAATATCGCTGCAGTTGATGTTGGCGCTGGAAACTGAATTGTGAAAGTTCCTGATGTAGCTGTTTTATCTGCTCCAAAATCTAAAACACACACTGATGCATTAGTTGTATCAGACGATGTGTTATAAATTAAAGCACCTCTTGCAGTTAAAGTAACACCAGTGAAAGATCTATCTGCAAAATCACATCTTGCAACACCTGCAGATATAGAAGTTCCAGTATTAACTAGTGCGCCACCTCCAGCTGTATACTGTCCTGTATTAGAAACTTCTGAAGTTGCTGTGTAGGCAGTTGTAGCTGAGTTTAGAGTTGCTGTTGAAGAGTAAAGAGCTAATTTAAACTTGTCACCACCAGTTTGTTTGAAATTCATGTCAGCTTCTAAAAGCTGTTTTTTAAATGAATTACAAATTGCTTGTGTTATTGCCATAGTTTTATCTCCTTATTTTCCTATTCGAGGAACACCACTTTGGTATTCATCTCGTCTTCTTCTTCCCATTTGTTCTATTGAGAAGCCTTCAACCACTTGTTTATACTTTTGTTCGTATAATTGCAAGAGGTCTTGTGGGCCTTTTAAAAATCCATAAGCCTCAACTAGGCATGCA
>Ga0208159_1000443_pt1 | contig 16888 bp, 9 predicted proteins | sample 9_EtaG_FD_184082 | JGI IMG/M metagenome (GOLD analysis project Ga0208159, IMG submission 184082) | Marine viral communities from the Subarctic Pacific Ocean - 9_ETSP_OMZ_AT15188 metaG (SPAdes) (version 2) | ecosystem: Environmental > Aquatic > Marine > Oceanic | place: Pacific Ocean | collected... | reverse complement strand
CGAAATGCTAAGTTAAGATTATCAAATTTAAAAATTGAACAGATGAACCAAGTAATGAAAGGTAAATCTAAACAAATTAAATAGTACATATGCCAGAAGTTAAAAATACCTTTATAAAAGGTAAAATGAATAAAGACCTTGATGCTCGTTTGGTGCAAAACGGAGAATATTTTGATGCGCAGAATATTCATATAAGTAAGTCTGAGGGCTCTGATGTGGGTACTGTGCAAAATATTTTAGGTAATAAATTAAATTATACAACAGGCGCTTTTAAGCTTGGGGTAAGAACTATTGACGCTAACGGAAATAATGATTTAGGAATTATTACTACAAATACAACAGACGGAACTAATGCTGCTGGTGCTGGATATAGCGGTGTGCCTAATGTTACTTCTGGATTTACAACAAATGGTAATGGTGTTGGCGGAAATGTTAATATTATAATAGACGGAGGTACTGTAACTAAAGTTACATTTAGCGGAACCTCATCTGGATATAAAGTTGGAGATACGATAACAATAAGTAAAGATACTGGTACTCCTGCAATTAGCGGTTCAACAGATGTTGTTTTAACATTAAGAGAAGAAGATTTATTAATTACAGAAGATGTTGGTACTGTTATTGGTTATTTTGCCGATAGTGAAGCAAAAAATGGTAAAAACACTATATATTATTTTGTAAAGGGTAATTCAAAACATAGAGATAATGTATACTATTATCAAGAAGGCACAGTCGCACCTATACCATTAATAAATAATTCTACTGATTTTTTAAAATTTGATACTGATTTTTTAATAACAGGTGTAAATGTAATTGATGAATTATTGTTTTGGACTGATAATAAAAACCAACCAAGAAAAATAAACACTGTAACTGCTACTAATAATACTTCATATTATAATAATGAAGATAAAATATCTGTTGCAAGATATTATCCGTATACAGCGCCAAAAGTATTAAGACAAGTTGATGGCACAGATCATACTGGTATACAAAAATTAAAACATAAAGCAACTGTAAACGGAGCAGTTAACAGCGCTAAAGTTATAGTTATAGCTCAAGCTTCAGATACAAATCATGAAATACATCCTGGCATGGAAGTGTTTTCTGACACAACAGCTTTAAACGCTAAAGTTGAATCAGTTAGCGCTGATGGTTTAACAATTAACGTAGACGCTAACATAAGTGCGGGAAATGGAGATATATTAACTTTTATAAATCAAAACGATAGACTTAAAGAAAAATTTGTAAGATTTGCATATAGATTTCAATTTAAAGACAGTGAGTATTCTTTAATATCACCATTTACACAACATTGTTTTATACCTCAAACATATAATTCAGCATATGATGGACATGATGCACAAGGAAGAGGATTAACAACTGCACAAGAAGTTGAGGCTAGTAAATCAACAATATTAGAAAGCATGATCAACGATGCGTCCCACGTTAATTTACAAATAGAATTACCTTCCGCAACACCTACAACAGATTTTGAAATTGAAAAAATTGAAATATTAATAAAAGAATCTGATCGACCTGATATAAAAAGTATAGCACAATTAGATATAACAGACGCTAGTGTAAGCAATGACAAAATATATAATTATACTTATAAAGGTAGTTTACCATATAAAACATTACCTGAACAACAGCTGACAAGAGTATACGATAACGTGCCTACCAAAGCAAAAGCTCAAGAAATAATTAGCAATAGAGTTGTTTACGGTAATTACCAAGAAGGATCTCAAAATAAACCTTATGATACAGGATTAAATTATTCTTTTGATTACACTCTTGCTGTGGGCGATAAAAGTGATACACAAAAATTTAGTACACAATATCCTTATCATACTATTAAAAGTAGAAGATCATATCAAGTTGGTGTTGTATTAGCTGATAGATACGGTAGACAGTCTCCTGTATTTTTATCTGACAATACTGAAAATTCTATTATAACTGTTGCTGCTCAGAATAGTACTGAAACAGCTCAAAGCTGGAATGGTCAAAATTTAGAAATAACATTTAACAAAAGAATACCTGAAACAGACGAAGCAGGAAGAAGTGTTTTACATAGTGCAACAAATCCAACAGGTTGGTATACATATAAAATTGTTGTAAAACAAAATGAATATGAGTACTATAATATATATGCGCCTATGACATTGCATGGTTTTCCGGATTCAGGTACTATGAGCGATCCTGGTTTATTTTATGATAATGAAGATAAAAGGAGCTGGTTAGTTTTACATGGTGATAATATAAACAAAGTTCCTCGAGATACAACAGAAGGGTCTGCAGAAGAAAATTCAATATTCCCAACAGATGTAGATTTATATCCAAAAATTAGACAAACTGTTTTTACTAATTCAAATTCTGGTGCAAACAATAATACGCTTAATATAATGGATGATGGGCCACTTGTAAATATTACAAGTATTGGAAAAGCTTTAGATCATGGACTGGATTTACATGACGGAACAACTCCATTTGCTGCTAACAATCAGGCATACACAGTTCTTTATAACTTTAAGAAAAATCCTTTATTAGCTGAAATGCCTAATGGGTTTGGTTTTGAAATAGCTGTTACGGCTGGTAATAGTCAATCTCCATTAAATTTTAGAGGTAGTGACGGTCTTTCAGTATGGGAAACAAAAGGTTTTGAAAGTGCGTTAGATATATATTATGAAACAGTAACTTGTGGTTTAATATCAGAATTAAATGCTGAAATATTACAAGGCCCTGGTGCTTCGGGTATTCCAACAAGCATTAAATTTAGTGATGGTACAACTGAAGCTAATTTAGCAGAAAATTTAACAGCTGGAAATGTTGTAGGTTCAACACACCTTGAAACATTTAATCAAGGGCCTAACGGTACTACACCGGCTGAAATGACTGGTATAACTTATTCTGTTATTCAAGTATTAAAAAATGGCACTGAAATAGATACAACAGGTAATTTGTTTTTTGATATACAAGACGCTGGAAATAATCAATTTCAACTTAAAACAACAAGTAACTTTGCTTATTTTGGAACATCAAGCGATACATATACAGTAAGAATTAAAGCGGAAGACAATAGTAATAATTCTACAATTCAAGATTTTTCAATATTTGTAACAAACTCTACACCATCAATAACCTTACCAAGCACGGCTACACACCCACATTTTCAATCAAATAGATTACAAGTATTTTTACCTTCATCTGCTACTAATGGTAGCGCAGATACAACACAAAATACATCTAATTTAACATTTAGTATTACAGGTGTTACATTTGATCCAGACGGTACGCCAAGCAATTCAAGTACACATGCCGCTAAGTTTAGTATAAATTCTACAAATGGTGCCGTAGCAATTACTAGTCATCGTTTTCCTGCTAGTGAGGTTGGAAAAAAATACAGAATAACTGTTCAAGTTAATGATAACAGCGGACAAACTAATAATGTTGCAAGTGATACTTGTGATGTAGAAATAGGTTTATGGCAGGCATACACAAATACATTATATGCTAGTAGCCCTGCGGGCGTTTGCCTTACTTTATGTAACAATTCACCAAGCGATACATTCTTTATAAAAAGACCAGATTCAGTTACAGCAAATTCTTTAACTGTTCAAATTGGAGATTTAGTTTTTACAGACGCAGCAGGAACAACGAGCGCGGGTAGTAAAGCAATAATTACAAATAATATGGCGGATGGAACGCATGATGTTGTAACGGGAGGTACGGTACAATCCGTGGGCGCGGGTAATGGTTGTACAGGTTTCCCTTGCCCTTAACCATATGATTAGGGAATTAATAAAATGTGTAATAATTAATATAACATGGCAAAAACATTAGACATTGGTTATTTTAACTCTATATTTATTAAAAGTGATGAATTTGCAGAAACTGCAAATGTTCCAACTAATAGATATTATATAGAAGAGGCAAGAATAAAAGGTGGATTTAATGAAACATTTATGGAGCCAGGCGTTAGAGCATATGCTGTTAATGATGATTATACTGTTATAAATAGAAAAAATGCAATGATTTATTCTGGTATTTATAATTCTAAAACAGGTGTAAATGAAACAAATCAATTTCCTGTTGGTGCATCAATTACAAAAGCCGTAGATATAACAGATGGCTCAATACAAAAACTACACGCTGAAGACCGTGAATTATTCATATTGCAAGAAGATAAATGTAATGCCGCTGGTATAAATAAAGATTTTATATTTACAGCTGAGGGCCAACCAATATCAACGTCTTCTAAAATTGTTATAGGACAAGTAAGAACATTTTTAGGTATATATGGTATAAGTTTAAATCCAGAAAGCTTTGCTGTTAGAGGAAATAGAAAATACTTTACAGATAAAAAGCGAGGTGTTGTTTTAAGATTAACAAGAGACGGGTTAACTGAAATATCTAATTATGGTATGAGAGATTATTTTAAAGATAATCTTAAATCAAACACAAAACTAATTGGAATGTATGATAACGTAAAAGATCAATACATTCTTCATTTAAAAGAAACTGTTAATACTGTTGGTTTTGACGAAACATCAAAAGGTTGGACTAGCTTTTATAGTTATTATCCTGAAAATGGTTTCACATTAAATAATAAACTATACACTTTTCATAAAGGAAATATATATACACATTATGAAAATACAGATTATAATGTATTTTATGGCAAACCAGCAGCGGCATCAAGTGTAACAGCTATTATAAATACTGATACATCAGTAGTTAAAACTTTTAAAACATTAGGTTATGAAGGTACTACAGGTTGGTTTGCAACAGATATTAAAACAGATTTAGATGATGCAGCACACACAGATTTTGCTGTTAACATTGCTAAATACCAATATGATTTTAATACTGATTTTATATTACCCTCGATGTTTCAGAAAAAAGAAAATAAATATTTTTCAATATTACAGAATGCTTCAACAGCTGGTCAAGAAGACGAAATATTATTTGGGGCTAGTGTGTCAGGTGTAAAAGGAATGTATTTACATACTACATTAGAAACAAAAGAAAATAGTAAACAAGAATTATTTACAATCTTAAGTGAGGTTGTAATATCATCAAAATAAAAAATTATGGTTGCATCATTAATAGGAGCGGGCGTCAGTATGATAGGTGGGCTTATAGGGGCCGGCAAAGCTAGACGTGCAGCTAGAAGACAAAGCAGAGAAGCTGATAGGTTAAATAGACGAATTCAAAGTTTAGAAGCAAATAGACAAGCGGTTATAAACCCGTATGAAAATGTGAAAGATTTAAGTGACATGGTTTCAAATCCTTTTGAAAATTTACAAGTTGCAACTGCAGCATCTGAAATGAGGGCAAGAGAACAAGATTTATCATTAGCAACAACATTAGATACACTAAGAGCAACAGGTGCAGGAGCAGGTGGTGCTACAGCATTAGCTCAGGCTGCTTCAAGAAGTAAAGCAAATATTGCCGCGGATATTCAAAAACAAGAAGCTCAAAACGCAAGACTAAGAGCACAAGGTGAACAACAAATGCAACAATTACAAATGAGAGAAGCTGCGAGAGTACAAACAGCAGAAGCACAAGGTAAAGCATTTATGTTTGGTGCTCAAGAAAAACGTGAAATGTCACAGCTAAATAGATTATCAGCATTACAACAAAATGCAGCAGGTCAGGCAGCGCAATTACAAGGCCAAGCAAGCGCAATGACAGGACAAGCATTGGGTGCACTTGGTAGTGCAGTGGGATCAGCTATTGGTACATCTATGTATAATAAGTCTCTAGGCGATAATACAACTTCACAAATTAATTTACCTTTTAATATAGGTTCTTTTAGAAAAGCTAAAGCCGGTGGCTTTACGGGAACTAGACAACAATATAGAGATGTTCGACCTTTCATGGAATCTTACGGGCCTTTATTCGCAAAAATTTAAAAAAAAATAAAATAATGGGAGCATACGAAAATCCAAGATTCTTTAACGCGCCAAACTATATGGCAGGAACGCAAGCGTTTTTAACTACTTTTAAAAAAGGCTTAGATGAAGGTGTACAAATGGGCGAAGACCTTATTGCAGATAGAAAAGAATATGAAAAAGGTATATACGAAAGAGGCGAAGAATTAAAAGAAAGTTTAGATGCAGCTTTAGGCAATACTACAGATGCTAAATCTAAAATACAAGCTTCATTAAAACAATTTTATGATGAAGCATTAGCGGTTGATGTGCCAACTAAAAAAGGGTTAGGTGGCTTATTTGTAAAAGCACAAGAAAGAAGGCTAGGTGATTTAGATTTAATAGAAGCTCAAAATAGCTTTACAGATGCTACCACGGGTATTAATACAGCTTTTAATTATGTATACGATCCTGAAACAGACATAATGGAAAATGAAGATAGAGGCCATGAAAATTATAAAGAAAAGAAAGCTATATATGAAGCTATAAAAAATAATTTCAAAAACGGAGGTGGAACAGATTTTAATTATAAAGATGGTAAATTTAAAGGAGGTATATCTGTAAACATTGGAACAAAAGAGAATCCAGAAATAAAAGAATATTCTACAGCAGAAATCCAAGCTATATTTACAGCATCAGGAAAAGAGCAAAGAGATATTATTGATACTAAGCATAATGAAACAACCGAAGCTATTTTTACTGAAAGCCAAGCAGAAGTTAATAATATAATCGAAAGAGCAAAACTTGGTACAAATGATAAATATGCAGATGCTTCAGTAGAAGTAGAAAAAATTGCTAGAAGAAAATTAGGTATTCAAGAAGATGGATCAATGAGCCAAATGAGTAGAAAATTTATTAATGATGAATATAATAATCATGCTAATATAAATGTTGATAATAAAACTAGCATTATGACCTCGGCTCTTAGCAACTTTAAATTAAATTCAGAAGAAATAGAAAGAATAATTGATGAGCCGTTTGATATTGGGCTAAAAACATACGAGTCAAGATATGGTGCGGAAAATGCTAAAGATATTAAAAACGCTGTTGAAAAAGGTAAAGGCGAAATTGTATTGGCATCGTATATGGAAGAAATGAAAGGCAGAGGGTTAATGGATAAATCATTTGATTATAAAGCCCCAGTAGATCCTAACGCTGGCAAAGATAATGATAGTAGTCCAATTAGAGATTACGCAGCTACTAGAGCTGGTACCATATCCAACATTACTTCTAATAATATGAATATTAGAATTAACCCAATGGATTATACTGGCTCAGTACAGGGGAGCGGCGGAAGACCTAATGCAACTGGTATTGATGGTTTACCAATTGGAAAAGAAGTAAGCCCAGGGGTGCGTGTTTATGAAAATCCAGAGTTTAATGCTAATCAACCTGCAAGCGAAGAAAATCCTGAAAAAGTATTTGGTTCACAAGCAACAGACGCAATGAGAACTTCTTTTATTGGTAAAGTAATTAAAATTAGTAATACAGGAAAACTTCAAAGAGTTGAAGATGTATTTATTGATTCAGATGGTAATGTTAAATTTGATTATGAAAGCGGAGAAGCAACAAAAGTTGTAGATGGTGAAAAAGTAACAGAAGACTTGCTTGATACAAGTACAGCATTTAATATATATGAACCTAGCTCTATGAAAAACATGTATAAAGCTATGATGACTGATTTAAGTGGAGAAAAAAGTAAAGTAGAAGCAGATAATTTATATAATGAATTAATATCTGATGCGTATTTAAATAAACCTGAACAATTCGGTTCTGAAAAAATGAATAAATGGGCAAAATATATAATGGATAATAATAGCTTAGAAAAAGTTGTAGGAAATCCAAATTTTATTAATTGGTTAGTTGTACAAGATAATGGTGCTGACTTAGCTAATGATCACCCATTTAAAAACACTTATAAGCTATTAAAACTCAACAATTATAGTAAATTTCAAGTAAATTAATTTTATAATATGGAAGAATTATACGAACTAAACGGTAAACAATATAGCCTACCGCTAGATGAAGTAGCTGGGTTTTTAAAGTCGTTTCCTGAAGCTAAAAAAGTAAATCAGGATTTTCAAACTCCCACAGCACCGGGTGCGGTTGTGGAGGAGCCTATAGCACCCGATATGGTATCTCAATCGGAAAGTGGTTCTTCGGAATCACAAAATAATCCTTTAGGTCTACCAACATTTACTCTTGATGAAGCAAGGGCAAACACACCTAAACAACCAGAAGGTGCTGTTTCTGAAAATTTTCAAAGAGGTGAAAATTTAAAAAAATTAAATAATACCGTAAAATATTTAATAAACAACGGACAAAGAAGAAGAAATGCGTTGCCCGATGATCTTAGGGGTAAAAGTTTAAAAGAAATTGTAAAAGGCGGAACTAACGTTGTTGATATAATTAAAAAAAGAGCATTAGATAGTTATACAGGAAATGTTGCGGGATCTATGTTTACATTTGGTGGCAATAAGTTACACAATGAAGTATATAATGATTTAAACCTTGATGAAACTGATTTTGAAAAAAGTATAGAAAAAGTTTTAAATGAAGCTATATTAGAAGAAGGAAAGATACAACAAGAAACTGTTTTAAATAGTAATATTAAAAAAGAAGATGTAGAGGAAGAAAATGCCTTTATTATAAATAACTTAAGCCCTAGTAAGAAAGCGCTACAAGAAGCTATAAAAAAGGAACAAGAGTTAAATGAAATAATATTAAATGGAAATCCTACAGAAAAAACACAGGCTCAATTAGAGTTAAATAAATTAACGCCTACGCTAGATGGATTAGCAAAAAAAATATATGGACCGATGTCCGACACTAAATTTTTGTTTGATGGTAACAAACAAAGAATAGATGATCCTAATGCTCCCGGCGTGCAAGATTTAACTGCAGAATATCAAGCTGAATTAGAAACTCAACAGGAATTAGCAAAAACAGATTACGAAAAATTAGAACAAAATTATTTTTATCATTTACAAGAATACAGAGATAATCAAAGATTAATTAATCAAACTATAGATTTTGCACCAAATGGTAATAATGCTGACTTTCAAGCTATAAATTTATTTAATAAAGGATATAAAGAATATAGAACAGAAGATGGTACAAGAGTTTTTAAAGATGTTCCATTAAAAGACTTATTAACATATTCTGGACAAGATGATGTTGATTTTACTGATTTTCGTAAAAGCGGTTCTGAAGGTGCTATAAAATTAGATGTTGCAGGTATATTTAAAGATTATAAAGAAGATGCCGCTAGACTAGCATTAGAGAGAGAAGCATATACAAATACTATTCATTTAAACATTGACCCTGCTAGCCGTAAAAAAAGCGCTATAACTACTGTTGAAAGATTTTTTGAAACCGCAACAGAAGCTTTTATAGGAAAAGAAAATGCTGAAAAAATTGGTACATCAACTATAAAAGAGTTAGACCAAATTCAAAATATAATGATTAATTCAGGTTTGCGTTTAACTGACGCACAAAAAGAAAACTTTGAAAGATCATTTGCATTAAAAGCTGCTGAAAATATAGGATATTTTGTTCCTGAGTTAGCTAAGTTTGCTATTGTTAACTCTATTACAGGCGGCGCATTATCTGCTACAGGAGCTGCTAAATTGTTAAGAGGACTTCAAACATCTAAAAGATTTCAAGATAAAGCAACTTATCATTTTTTAATGGCTGCAATGGAAGAAGCTAAGTTTGAAGCTGTAACTTTAGGTGAGGCTAAACCATTTGCGGGTTCTGGATTTTATTTAGGTGGAACCGCATTTAGATCTGTAATCCCATTTAAATTTAAAGGTAATGCTGCACAATATAATCAGCTATTAGGAAAAGTAGTTGGAGGTGGAGTTGGTGGTGCTGTAGCATCTGAAACTGCTTTAGTAGCCGAAGGATTGTATCAGCAGTTAGCTGGCAACAAAACTTTCATGAAAGAAATGGAAGAGCTTTTTGGTGAAGATTCTGATTGGGTAGAAAGATTTGGATTAAGTGCTGTAACGTTTGCTACTATTGGTGCTACTAACGCTAAAGCATCTGATTTTAAAAGTATAAAACAAAGAGAGGCTATAGTTAATAAAGCTTTAGCAGAAAATAAAAGATTACAGCAAGAAAATATTTTATTGCAAAGCGGAGAGGGCGGTCCTTTACCATCCTCACCCGCAAACCAATTTAAAATAAATAATAGAAAAATAGAACAAAATTTAGCAAAGATACATTATTTAAAAAAAGATATAGATAGAGCAAATGAATCATATAATAAGCTAGATTTAAAAAAGGTTGTTGAAAGACGTGATGCTGCTGATAATATAATTATTAATCCTGAATCAAGCCTGTCACAAATAAAGCAAGCTAGAAAAGATAAAGCCGAGGCTAATGCTCAATTAAGAACTGCAAGAGCATCAATTACAAATAGTTTAGAAAATTTAAAAGCATCAAAAACTTTAGGAGAATTTGATTATGTAGTAAAAGAAGGTAAAGAAGGTTTTGTTAATAAAGAAAACAATGCTGAGTTTGATGCTAAAGGACCTAATGGTAAACCTGTTATAAGAATAGATTTACTATCTTACCAAAAAGGTATGCAAGCGCATGAGGTTACTCATTTATTAATGAAACAATTATTTAAAAGTAATCCTGATGTTGCTAATAAAATGAAATTTTATATTAATAAATTAATAAATGAAAAACTAAAAGATAGTGGTTTAGAAGTTGGGGATATAGCAAAGTTAGAAGATTTAATAGATTTAAATTATAAAAATCCTAAAAATCGAGGTGAAGAATATATAGGTAATTTAGTTCAGTTATTGCAAAACCCAACATATGCTAGATTGTTAACTACTAAACAAGATAATGTGCTTATGGGTATTAGAAGTAATATTATGAACATGTTATCAATAAATAAAATCAAACCTGAAAATCAAAGGCTAGAAGGCGATAATATACGTACTGCACAAGATTTAGTTAACTTTTTAGGTAGCTTTGGTAAGAATGTAGAATCTGGAAAAGACATTTCAAAACAAGTTGAAGGTTTTAAAAATTTAAAACTTGATGGCGATATACTGTATGATTTAACACCAACATCTAAAACTACAAAAACAAAAGGTTCAAAAAATTTCAAAGGTGTTGAAAAACTAGAAGAGCTAATACGACAAAATAAAGAATTTGGTGCAGGTGGTTTTAGAAATGAGCTTGTAGAAATCAATCTTAAAAAACAAATCAAAAAAGTTGAAAAATTAGAAACTGAATATTCTGCTTCTGAATTAAGAGATTTAATTAAAAAAGCAAAAGCAAAAGAAAAAACAATAACAGAAAAATTAGGCACAACACAAGAAATAGGAAGAAAGATAGATATGCTGGGGCTTGGCGAGAAAGCTAAAAAAACAGCATTAGAGGCTGAATATGAAAAGGTAAACAACGCAGAAAAAGCTAGAGAAAATTTAGAGCTTGCATTAGAAGAAAAATTTGCCGCGTTTAAAGGAGAAGTTGAATTAGCAGGATTAAATATTAAAACTGGCGATGTAAAAGCGTCAAGAAAATTAGTAAAACAAGCTGAAACTAATATTGAAAGACAAATATTAAAACAAAGAACAGGTAATTTTGAAGGAAATAAAATATTGCAAGACAATATAGATTTACAATATAATAAAATAGCAATGGCTGCTTTAGGTTTTAAATTAAAGAAAAGTTTTGATGCACAATCTTTAGGTCTTAAAAGAGCAGAGTTTGACGATGCGTTAAGTTTCGTAAATCAATATAAAGATGGTATTATAAAAAGATGGAAGCCTGAAATAACAAATCCAGAAACTGGTGAAACACAAAGTATTAAATTTAGTACATTTGTTAATGCTAATATTCAACCTAAGCGAGCTTTATTTTATGAACAAGCATTTGGTAAAAATGCAGAAGTTACAGGTCGTATAACTGAAAAAACAAAAGAAATTGCAGATATAGCCACATCAACTGAAAAAGCACCAGACTTAATTGATCCTTTATCATTTAGCAAAGATGCTACTGTTATTAAAAAATATGAAGCTGGTTTAAAAAATATTGATTTATCAAAACAAGATTATTCAACATTAAAAGATGTTGCCCCTAAGGTTACAGATAAAATATTTGGAGAAGCAAAAACAGTTATTAAAGATGGCAAAAAAGTTAAAATTAGTGCGCATGAAGTAAAACAAGAGTTTATAAAAAATAATGCAAAAGCACTATATGATTTACTGCCTCTAGCATTTAGAAGAATGACAGAAGGAACTAAGTCATCAACTGGAATTAATCCAGGTATATTAAAGAATTTTTATGTTACAGGGGGCAGAGCAGACATGACTGTTGGAACAAGAGCTGGTTTAGCTGTAAAAGCTAAAATACCTTGGGCTAATGCTTCTAAAAAGTTTAATGAATTATTTACAGCAGAAAAAACAGGTAATGAATTAAGAAATCAAAAAACACTCGTAAAAGGTTTGCAAGCTGAAATTGGTAAAGCTATAACAAATAGTGTAGCAAGAAGAAATCCTAAACACCCAGAAGCTTTAATAAGAAAATTAGCTGATGGTAAATCAGAAGTACTTGCGGCAAAAACTTTAGATTTATTTAGAAATATTGAAAAAGAGCCTAAAATATCAGCTGAATTTGAAAGATTGTTTGGTATAAAAAATAGGGAAAGAGATATTAGTGATGTTCAAAAAGGAATATATGAATTAAGTGAAAAGCTTGCTACTGATTTAGTTCCGTTCTTAAAGGCAGGAGCTATAGCGCCTATTGGCAAATCTTATATAAGAATTGTAGACCAGAAGAGAAAAACAACATTTTTTGTTTCTGGTAAAGAATTTGATAAACTAACAAAAAAAGCTATAAATGAAGGTGATGTACTAGGTTTACTTGCTTTAAAAAGTATTGCAGAAAATAATGCAAAAGGAACGGAGGCACCTAGATGGGCTAAGTCAATATCAGCACAAACTCTTGTTAGTTATAACAGCAAAGTAAAAAAAGGTAATTATAAAACTGAACTTAATGATCATATAATAAATGTAAAAGACATTTTAGATGTTTTTGCTGAAATGTATCGAATAAGCCCTAAAGCAACTGGTGTATTAGTTTATAATGTAGACGCTAGTAGTTCTCCAACTCGTAATATGGCTTTTATGAGAGGTAAAGAATTTGGTGCTAAAAAAACACGAGAAGAGCATGTGCTACAGCAAGGTCAATTTGCAATATTAGTTGGTGAGTATGCTAAATTAAAAAATAGCCCTACAACAATGGACTTAGCAGGAATGGCTAAGTGGATGGGTGAAAACTATTTTCAAATAAGTTTAAAAGCCGAAACTAAAAAAGGTATATCATTTAAAGACGGAACTTCTAGTCATTCTAAAGTTGATAGAAAACAAGAGTTTGATGGCGTAACAGTAGATATGAAATCACAATTTCATCCTGTAATGGCTAAACAAATAAAAGAAGCTTTAGCTGGTAAAAGAAAATGGTCAGAAGTTATAAGTCCGTTTATTAGAATGTTTAATTCACAAATAGCTAAAGGAAAAGGTGGCTCAATAAATATGAATGTTATAGAGTTTGATATAAAACCTCTTAGCAACTATTTTGATTTAGCTGTTCCTAAACGTTTTGAACTTGAAAAACCTGTTTATGAAAAGCAGGCTGAGCTAGCTGAAAGACAAATGCTAGAGCCTGGATTTAAAGGCAAAAAAGAACTTGATTTGTTTATAAAAGAAAGATACCCTAAAATAAAAGAAGGTATTAAAACTATTGAAAAAAATAAAGAAAAAGATATTAAACTTAAAGAAAAACAAATTGAAGTTTATGCGTCAAAAGATTTAAATAAAGAGTTTAATAGATATTTAGAAATTTCTACAGGTATTGGCGCAGATAAAGTGTTTAGTGATGCTAAAGCAGCCGCAAGAGGTAAAAAAGCTAAAAAATCTTTTGGAGATTATTTTGTACCTGTGGGCGCAGAAGATTTTGCAGGATTAATGCACAAAACATTAGCTAGAGGTAAAGCAGGGGAAAGACAATTAAAGTTTTATGAAGAATCTTTATATGACCCATATAATTTAGCAATGGAAAATATAACTAGGGAAAGAGTTGCTTTAACAAATGATTTTAGAGCGTTAAAAGATCAGTTAGCAACAGTACCTAAAACATTGAAAAAATTTACTAAACAAGGTGATTTTACAAATGAACAAGCGGTTAGAGTTGCAGTATGGAATAAATTAGGCTATGAAATACCTGGATTAAGTAAAACCGATAAAGCACAGTTAATTAAAGAAGTAAAAAATAATACTGAACTAAATACCTTTGCTAATGAATTAGTAAGAATAACAAAAGGTGATGGTTATGCAAAACCTGATGCAAGCTGGATTGCTGGTAATATTGCAATTGATTTTGTATCATTATTAAATGGTTCAAAAAGAACTAAGCATTTAGAAGTGTGGGAAAATAATGTTGCTAAAATATTTAGTAAAGAAAATTTAAATAAATTAGAAGCGGCTTACGGTAAAAACTTTGTTACAACTTTAAATAAAACAATAACCAGAATGAGAACTGGTATGAATAGAAAATGGGGTGGTAATGCAACTGTTGAAAAATGGAATGATTGGGTTAATGGTTCTGTTGGTGCTATCATGTTCTTAAATACTAGGTCCGCTGTTCTGCAAACTATATCTAGTATAAACTATATGAATTTTACGGATAATAATCCGTTGCAGGCTGCTAAAGCTTTTGCAAATCAAAAACAATTTTGGAAAGATTTTAAAGACATATTTAATTCAGATTATCTAAAAGATAGACGAGGCGGCTTAAAAATAAATGTAAATGAAAGTGAATTAGCCTTAGCTGCGGAAAAAGGAGGTGCAAGAGGTGTTATTGCTATGTTATTAAATAAAGGTTTTGTACTTACTAGAGCTGCAGATAGTTTTGCAATTGCAGCGGGTGGCTCAGCTATGTATAGAAATAGAATAAATACATATCAAAAGCAAGGGCTATCTAAAAAAGAAGCACAAGAAAAAGCATTTTTAGATTTTAAAAAGATTACTGAAGAAACGCAGCAATCAAGTAGACCAGATAGAATATCTGAACAGCAAGCTAGTAATTTAGGTAGATTTATGTTAGCATTTGCTAACACACCAATGCAATATAATAGAATTATTAAAAAGAATGTTCAAGACTTATTAGCTGGTAGAGGTGATCCTAGAGAAAAGTTAAGTCGTATAATGTATTATAGTACAATACAAAATATATTATTTAACGCATTAAAAAATGCAATGTTTGGATTAGCATTTGATGACGAAGACAACCAAGAAAAGAAAATTGCAGCTCTTGCTAAAACTGGAGATGGTATGCTTGATTCACTATTAAGAGGAAGTGGATTAGTGGGTAATGCAGTTGTTGCAATTAAAAATGTTGCTAAAGCATATGTAAATGATGCTAAAGAACCAGCGCTGCAAGCTTTAACTATTTCGCCCCCTATGTATTCAAAAGTTTCTAAATTAAGAAGTGCTTTTTATGAAAGAAAATTTATTACAAAACAAAACATACTTGAACCAAGTTTAAATAATCCTGCTTTAAATTCTGCAGCACAATTTAGTTCAGCTATATTTAATTTTCCATTAGATAGAGCGTTAAGAAAAGGCCAGAATATAGAAGCGGCGATGTTCGATGAAGCAGAATATTGGCAAAAGGCAGCATTATTAATGGGTTGGAACACTTGGGAATTAGGATTAGATGAAGATCAAAAAAGAGAAGTTGTTATTAATCCTAGAAGGCAAACAAGAAGAAAATCAACAAGAAGAAAATCAACAAGAAGAAAAAGGTAATTATGGCAAAAGACGCATGTTATAAAAAAGTAAAGGCAAGGTACCGTGTATTTCCTTCTGCATATGCTAGCGGAGCTATTGCAAAATGTAGAAAAGTGGGTGCTGCAAACTGGGGTAATAAATCAAAAAAATCAAAAAAATGAAAAAAGATAAAGAAAATTTTAAAGCACATAAAATGTATTGTCCAAAAAAAGTTGTTAAAACTGGAAAAGCAAAAGCAACTAATATGGCAAAAACATATGAACAACATTTAATGTTTAAAAAAATGGGCTGTGGTCATAGTCCAATGAAAAAATAATAATGGATCTAAACCGTATAAAAACCGTTAGTTCTGTTTCTGTTAATAAAAAAATTACTGAAGAAAAAAACGAAAAACAAGAATATAAAGCTATATATAGCCGTGAAGGTAAAATTACTTCTGAAAATGGTGATGCAACTTATTTAAATAGTTTAACTAAAGAAAACGGTGATAAACAAAAATTTATAGCTATTTATGACATGAGAGAACACGGAGGTGGTGTTACTTATGAAAAAAATAATAGACAAGTATATAGAACAGGTCCAGGGGCAGATAGATTATTTAATAAAAAAATTCAAAAAATAAAAAGAAATTTATAATGGCTGATCCTAAAAAAGGAACTGGTAAAAAACCTAAAGGTAGTGGCAGACGTTTATATACAGATGAAAATCCAAAAGATACTGTAAGTATAAAGTTTGCCACACCCGAAGATGCTAGAGCTACATGTTCTAAAATAAAGCGTATAAGTAAACCTTATGCTCGTAAAATACAAATATTAACTGTAATGGAGCAAAGATCTAGGTTTGGTAAAAAACCACAACAGGCGGCTATTGCTAAAAGATGTAAAGCAGCATTAAAAAGAAAACATGGCGGTAAGAAAAACTAAAAAAGGCGCAGCACTTAAACGTTGGTTTAAAGAAAAATGGGTTGATGTAAGAACGGGCAAGCCTTGCGGAAGACGTAAAGGCGAAAAGCGCGGTACACCATATTGTAGACCCAGCAAAAGAGTATCGAGTAAAACTGTAAAAACAGCTGGTGAAATGTCTGCTTCTGAAAAAGCAGCTAAAATAAGAGAAAAGAAAAGGCTAGGCCAACCAGCA
>Ga0208159_1000442_pt1 | contig 16911 bp, 20 predicted proteins | sample 9_EtaG_FD_184082 | JGI IMG/M metagenome (GOLD analysis project Ga0208159, IMG submission 184082) | Marine viral communities from the Subarctic Pacific Ocean - 9_ETSP_OMZ_AT15188 metaG (SPAdes) (version 2) | ecosystem: Environmental > Aquatic > Marine > Oceanic | place: Pacific Ocean | collected... | reverse complement strand
TACACAGATAGAGAATATTTCTTATATCACTTTCCAAATATGTTAGAAAACTATATAGGTGATGTAAAGAAAAACTTAGGATACCAAAGTGAGACATCAATAGTATTGGGTATAGACTTTTATCATTATGGTGAAAACTGGTGGGTACATGGTTGGGGTAATTGGTTACCTATGCACTATGGACATTCAGATTATGCTTACCATAATGCTGCTCACTATCAAACTCATTTAGAGGAAGGTAACGAACCAAGTGATTTTATGTTGATGAAACCGATGTGGCATAATTGGAACGATTATGATATGGGTGGTATATTTGGAGTAAAGATAAAAGATAATCTTGGTGTGTTTGCTGAAGGTAGATATCTATACTATTGGGAACGACCTGCTTATGATTTAAAACTAGGTGTTAACTATCAGTTTATGGGGTTTTAATATGAAACATTATAAAATATATAATAATCTAAAACTATTTTGTTTAATGGGGATGATGTCTTTATTTACATTTACTTGTGATAATAGGGATGAAGAACCATTAGAAGAAAGTATTGAGATGTGGGTAAATGGTTCGGAGTTTAATGTTCGTGAGTATTACGAAAGTATCACTACATACGGAGCATCATCGGTACAAGAAGATGGTTCTATAAAGAAGATATTCGTACTACACTTTCAAAGAGAAGATGGTAGAATTACACCTGAAAAAGAACATTATGCTTTGATTATGTATGATAACAATGGACAAGATAACGGTCAGTTGATAGATACAAAACTATACTTGGGTGGAACACAAATGGATTCATTATTACTACAAACTACAAGTGGTAGAATCACATTGGAGATTGTTGGACTATCTGATTTTACAGAATTTGCACAAGCATCAATACAAAAGTATGAGGATGGTAAGGTTAGTGGAATCGCAGATGGATACTTTTTCAATCCATATAGAAATGAAATGCAACATGGTATAATTATTTTTGATAACCTAGAAGTAGGAACAGATCCTGATGCTACTTTTTATCAAGGGGTATATTAGTGAGTGAAAATGGAATCAAATTAGGTCAGTTGTTATGTGATGAAGATGTCATCACGAAGAGGCAGCTAAGCAAAGCCTTACAAGAACAAGTCAAGGGTAGAAAAGGTACTCTTGGTGAGATTCTTGTAGATATGGGTGTTTGCTCATTTGAGGACATTACCGATGCTATGATGAATCATAATTCGGATACCCAAAAGCATGAAGAGAAACATGAAGAGATTCACAAAGAACCTATACCACAACCAGTAGTTGAACCTGTAGCTAAACCTACACCACAACCTGTAGTAAAAGAGCCAAAGAAAAAAGAACCTATAGAGATAAGTGAAGATAAAGTATTAGATACTAAATTCACATTATCTGTTCAAACAATGATAGCAGCTGGAACTGGTTTAGCATCATTGATTGGTATGTGGTATACTTTACAAGGTGAAATTGAAGAGGCAAAAGAATTACCTAAGATAGATATAGAAAAGATTTTTACGGATGAGTATCCATCCAAACCAGATGGTCATAACTGGCCTCGTTCATACGAACAATATAAAAACCAAGTCGGTGGTTTACAAGAAGATATGGACGCTGTCTATGATATGCTAGATGAGTATGAAGAAACAATTAAAGATTTACAAAAAGACATTAAAGACCTTGAAAGACGAAAGAAAGATAAATAGGAGTTAGTTATGAGATTTATATTTACTTTATTATTATTTTTATCTGTAACGTATGGACAGATAAATGACAAAAATTTTAAAGAAAAAATAAATGGTGGTATTGTCGTTGCTATATTTACAGCAGAATGGCAAGATGCTGAGTTTGATGAAAAGCTTATAAAAGGTGTAAGTGGATATCAAGATTGTAAGATACTTCGTGTAAAAAGTGAAGAAGCCCCAAAGGTTGTAAAGAAACTTAGATTTAGAAACTTTCCATCTATGGCTCTCTTCTACGATGGTTCAAAGAAAGAAACTTGGAAGGCTGATATGGATGGCGAGATAGATGTCAGTAATAAAGAAATAAAGTCATCCATAGATGATGTATTAGCAGAGGATGTATTTTAATGATACAGATTTTGTAACTTATAGATACAATTGTAACATTTTGAAAACCTCACATTCGTGGGGTTTTTTATTTTTACCCATAACCTCAACAATATAAACACATAAAAAATAATTAAAAAAAAATTCTAAAAAACAGGTACTTTGGTACAGTTCTTGTATTATATATGATAGAACAACTAATTAGGAGAAACAAATGTTTCAAAACTTAATAAAAAAACTAAAAGGTAGAAGTGGTCAGTCACTCGCTGAATTTGCTGTAACAACAGCGATGATGGCGACACTTGCTACTACTGCCGCACCTAAGTTCTCTGGAGTAGGAGAAGGTGCTAAAGAAAAAAAGACATTGGCTGATATTGATAAGATTGTCAAATCTGCTAATAACTTTTATAACGAAAAAGTAACTAGTGAAGGTCGTGGAAGATTTCCTGGACAAATCAAATATAATGAGTCTGTACCTGATGGTGGTGGATACCAAAACGAAAGTTCTGTTGTAGCTGGTCTTGATTTATTTGAGACATTTGAAAGTGCAGAAGCATCTAAATGGGCATCCATATTTGGAACACAAAATAATATCAATCCAATGCCAACTGGTGCTAATGTCAATACTGCTGAAGATCCAGATAACGATGGTTCTTTTACCGAAACCGTTGGAGCTGAAGAGTTCTTAAACGAGTTTGGTGGAAACCCAATCAAATCACCTTTTCAGGATGGACATTATATCTACACAGTAATCGCTGGTGGTGGAAGTGGACAATCCTCTTATTCACCAATACTTTATGTGGCTGATTTAGAATCACCTGCTAACTTTAAAAAGAAACTACAACCGTAAGGAGAACAGAAATGTTTAACAATATAAAAGACAACAAAGGGTTCACATTAATTGAACTAATAATGGTAACAATAATTTTAGGTATCTTATCAGCAGTTGCTGTACCAAGATATCTTGGAACTGTAACAAAAGCTGAAGAAGCTGCTGAAGATGCTGTGATTGCTGGTATAAAAGCCGGATTATCCAACTATGCTATGGAACAGATGTTTTCAGAAGGTCGTAAGACATGGCCTGACCATCCATTTACTGGATTAGATACAGCACCTAGTGGATATGATTCTACTGATGAAGATAATGCTGATACTGATGGAGAATGGACATTTAACACTACTACATCGAAAATCACTCATCAAAGAAACGACAACACTCGTTGGTCTTGGACTTATAACAAAGGTGTTCAGACCGGTGATGATGCTGCTATCGGTTCAATCGGTGAAAGGGTAGCTCTTTAATAAATAAAAAGGAGAACCCAATGAGAAACTCCAATGATGGTTTCACATTGGCAGAGTTAGTTGTTTCTATTTCGTTGGTGGGGATATTGATGTCATTCGCTATCCCCTCCTACCAATCTAATGTTCTTGCTACACAAAGACAATCTAATATGACAAATATGCAGATTGTCGTAACAACATTTATGATGTATTGGCAAGAAGGACATATGATAGGAAACCCTAACTTTCCACCACAACCAGAAAACAATCAAATGGATTTAGAGTTCAAAGCTCATCTTTTACCAGATGGTAGAATGGTTAACGATTTGTTTAGTGGTGAGCTTCCGATGAATTCTAATAACAATCCATTTTATTATTACGTTCAATCCGATACATCCGAAACAGGATTTGTAACGCAAATGATAATTATAGTTGACGAGGACGAGGATAGTCCATCTTATGAAGAAGAAGTAATCGGAGAAATTTAATGTATTCTAAAGGCTTTACTATGATTGAACTGGTTATGGTAATTGTAATAATTGGAATACTTTCTGTAATTCAGATACCTAAGATGCAAAAAAAATTAGAACTTGAATTACTACAGTTAGAAAAAAAGTTTGTGTATAAACTTTGGGAAGATTTAGAAGAATACGCTGAGTATGAATTAGAAGTTAACGAGGTTGAAAAATACCCATACAATCCATTAACTTTAGTCGGAAGAACAAGAGGTTATTATGTTACACTTACAGAAGGACTTCCACTATTTGATAATGAATGGAGATTTTCAACAACAACTTTAAGTAATCCAGCAATTTACCATAGGAGAATGAATAATGAGATTTGGTATTATACCTACGATAGTCTTAACTTTGTTTTGGCTGAGCATCCCATTAAACTTGAGTTTTAGTCAAGATGAAAAAAAAGAAGAGGAAGCTGAACTTGATTTAGATGCCATGTGGGAAAACACCGTGTGGGAAGAAATAAAAGAGGTTACCATCAAAGACTATGAGATAGAAAAGGTAACAACGGTTGCTGGTGTTCGTGGAGCAGAAGCTGAAGATGAAGCTCTCAATAAATTATATTACAGAAAGTCTATGAGGTCATTATCTCTTTTAGACTTACAGAAGGTTTATGGTAAGTTGGTATTGAAAAAAGAAAAAATGGAAAAGGATAAGGTCAATACCGATGTTATAGATAATTACATCTTAGTTATAAAAAAGAAAATGAGAGTTTATGAGTAAAATAAAATTAGTATTACTATTTACAATACAATTAGCAATAGGACAAACCTATGGTGTAGGAGATTATGTAAATAACTTCTCAGCTCCTATATGCCAAAATGGTGAAGGAACTTGGTACTATGATACCGATGGTAGAGATAAGGTTGTTTGGATAAATCTATTTACCAGCTGGTGACCAAGTTGTCAAGTGGAGGCTCCACTTACAGAAGGTATATTTCAAGATTATGATGAGTCAGTATTGGAAGTGATTGCTATAGGTAGTGAATGGAATCAACCTTATAGTTGTGAGGAATGGGGAACGGCATTTGGTTTAACATATCCTATCTTAGATGATGTTAGTAATATCTATGGGTTATTTGGAACAGGTTATATCCCACATAATATTGTCATAGGTGGTGATGGTGAAGTATTACTTTCTGAGTCTGGATTTAATCAAACGATGATATTAAATTCTATAAATGAAGGAATAGAAAATTTAGTCTTAGACACCGATGGGGATGGTGTATTTGATGATAGTGATAATTGTATTGATGGGTATAATCCAAATCAAGCTGATACGGATGGAGATGAGATTGGTGATATATGTGATGCTTGTAACAATCTAATATGGACTGGTGGTGATGTTAATGGTGATTTAATTATAAGTTTAACAGACATTTTAATATTAGTGGATATTATATTAGGAGATAATAATAGTCAATGTGGATATGAAGCTGGTAATGTAAATGGTGATGGTGTAATGAACATTCTTGATGTGATAAGATTAGTTCAAATAGTAATAGGTGGTAATCAACAACAGGCTATAACATTTTTAAAATCAATATTAAACGAAGATACCTTTGATAAATTAATACCAAAACTATCTGCTTATCCAAATCCATCTAACGGTAATGTTAATATAGTAGGTAGTGGATTAATTAGTATTTATGATATGAATGGTAGGTTAGTTGAAGAAAAAATTATAAATCAAAATTATAATTGGAATACATCTGATGTTCCAAGTGGCATATACTTTTTAGTATCTAATTACAAAAAAACTAAAGTAACAATATTAAAATAATACTAATTGGTAACCTTTCTTTTTTACTTTATATTTATAAATGTAATGATACATCTAAAAAATATATTTAAAGAAGTAATAGAAGATAACACCTGTATCTACTGTGGTGAAATCGTTGATGAAAATTTAAGCCAATGGTTTAAAAAAGGCGGTAAAGGTGGAACAACTGCTGGTGGTTGGGATAGGTATGGTTCGGATGGTCAAAAACTTGGAAAATGTGGTGGAGGAAAAAAAGGTGGTGCTTATGCTGCTTGTTTAAGTGCTGAAAAAGCTCGTAAACTTGGACCAAAAGGTAGAGCTTCATTTGTAAAAAGAAAGAGAGCAGCTCAGAAAAAAGGTGGGGATGCGAAAAAAGGTGGTGAAAAAAGTAAAGCTCAAAAAACAATTAAAGTTAAAACAGGTGCTTAATGTCCTTACCTTGTGGGCATAAAAGTAATACCGAGACAGTAGCACAGTACAGAAAAAGGTGTGGTCCTAGACCATTGGGTATGATAGGAAAAATGAGTGAAGCTCCAAGAAAACCTCGTAAGAAAGGTCAACATAGGAACTCACCAAATCATTCAGATTTGTATACGGATGAAAATCCAAAAGGCACAATAAAGGGATTAAAGTTTGCTACCGTTAAGGATGCTGAAAAGTCAGTATCTAAGATAAAGGGTAGTGGTAAATCCCATGCTCATAAAATACAAGCAGCTGTTGCTATGGAACAAAGAGCTAAAGAGATGGGTAAGTCATCTCAGGCTGCTGTATATAGAAAGTTTATTAACAAGATGAAGAAAAAGACCAAACAAAGAAATGAAGGTTGGTCTGATAAATATAAGAAAAGTATTGATTGTAATAACCCAAAAGGATTTAGTCAGAAGGCACATTGTGCTGGACGAAAGAAGCAGGAGAACGTAATGAAACTATGTCAACATGATGAATGTGCTCAACAGACAGAAGAAATATACGAAAAGAAAGATGCTTGTTATCACAAGGTAAAAGCCCGTTACGATGTATGGCCATCTGCTTACGCCAGTGGTGCTTTGGTAAAGTGTCGTAAGGTTGGTGCAAAGAATTGGGGAAACAAATCTAAGAAAGAGGGTATAGAGGAAAAAATGAGACCAGCTATAAAAAAGGCTTTGGCAAAAAAAGGGTATGGTCCTATTTTCAACGCTATAGACACTTCTAAACAACAACTTAAACAATTAAGATATTCACGAGGTGAAATACAAGATACATTGATTGATATGTTCGGTGATGAAGATCCTAAAATACTAAAAAAGATTAAAGAAGGTGTCAAGGAAGGCTACTCTATGAGAGATATAGGTCTTAGTCCATTTTTCAAAAAGTTAAATCCTATGCAAAGACAGGCAGTAAGTATAGCTCTTGTAATGGGTGGTAATATGACAGGTGCTGTCAAAGAAATTGAAAAGATTAAAAAGGGTTTATCCAAAGATAAGAAAGTAAAGAACGCTCTTAAAATGGCTAACGAATCTATAAATGAAAATCAATGTTTATGTGAAGCTTGTCAAAAAGGATATATGACTCACCCAACTCGTAAAACAAAAGTTATGTTTGGTAAGAGATATAGAAATTGTATAAAGAAAGAATCATATGATATATGGAATGAAGATGGTTCATTTGGATACACTATGACAGGTTTGGTTGAAGCTGAGTATGATGGTAGAAAGGTAAAACTTGGTAAACCAATGCAAGGTGATGTAAAGAAATTTAAAGTATATGTAAAGAATGATAAGGGTAATGTTGTAAAGGTTAACTTTGGACACGGTGGTAGTTCTGCTAAGGGTAAGACCATGAGAATTCGTAAGTCTAATCCTAAAGCTAGAGCTAACTTTAGAGCTAGACATAATTGTGATAATCCAGGACCAAGACATAAAGCTCGTTATTGGAGTTGTAAAAAATGGTAAAGTTAAAAGACATACTCACAGAAGGTGTTATGGACAAGGGTATTCTTAAGGCAGTATTTCTTGCTGGAGGACCTGGTAGTGGTAAATCATTTGTAGCTAGTGGATTATTTGGAATACCAAAGAAGGTCAATGTTTCTGCATACGGATTAAAACTTGTTAATCAAGATAAAGAATTAGAAAGAATGTTAAAGAAATATGGATTTGGTTTAGATTTAGATGATATGCCAGAAGAGGTATTTCGACAACTTACAGATCCTGATTACGATGATTATAGTGGAATGAGAGGTAGAGCTAAAGAACTAACTGCTCAAAGAAAAAAAATGTATATGGATGGTCGGTTAGGATTAATAATAGATGGAACAGGACATAAATACGGAAAGATATTAGAGCAGAAAAGAGAGTTGGAAGCGATAGGATATGATTGTTATATGGTATTTGTTCATACAGATTTAGATGTAGCACAAAAAAGAAATATGGAAAGACCTAGAAAACTTAATCCTGAATTAGTAGAGAAGAGTTGGAATGATGTTCAAAAAAATAAAATATCATTTCAAGGTCTTTTTGGAAATGCTAATTTTCTTATGGTTGATAACTCAAAAACATTAGGTGAAAAAAAGGCAATAGATAAATTTGATATGTTAATGAAAAAGGGTATTAATACATTTATAAAAAAACCAATTAAAAATTATCTAGGTAAAAAGTGGATAGAAAAACAACTTATTTTGAAGGGGATAAAATGATAAGACTACAAGACCTACTAGAACAAAAATATAAAGAATGTCCACCATCAACACAAGACATTGAACTTAATACTAAAAACAGAGATGCTACTGTAAGGGATTATAATTATGGTCCTCTTAATGTAGATGAGCCTGGCGATTATTGGAAAAAGGTTGCTGATAAATGGAATACTACAGAGGAAGCAGCTAAAACATCTTTATGTGCTAATTGTACGGCATTTGATATATCCCCAAGAATGTTAGAATGTATGCCAGGTGAAACATCAGATGATGATGGAGTCTTAGGGTATTGTTGGATGCATCATTTTAAGTGTCACTCTGCTAGAGCTTGTCACACATGGGCAAAAGGTGGTCCTATAAAGGATGATAAGATTTCTTACATATGGGGTAAGAAAGCCTTTGGCGAAAAGGATGATTAAACTTCTTGATTTAATTTTAGAAAAAAAGCTAAGAGTATTTGATTTTGACGACACCTTAGTTAAATCTAATTCTAAAGTATTTGTTACAAATAACGGTAAAAAGAAAACTCTAACACCTGGTGAGTTTGCTGTGTATAAACAAAAACCTGGTGATAAGTTTGACTTTTCTGATTTTGATAAGGTGATAGAGCCAAAGAAAATAAAAGCTATGTTTAGAGTATTTAAAAACATTTACAAAGCAAGTGGTAGTAGAAGATTAACCGTCTTAACTGCTAGAGCTGCTTACAAACCAGTTAGAAAGTTTTTAAAGGATGTTGGTTTTAATGATGTTTATGTTGTAGCATTAGGGGACAGTAACCCAAAGAAAAAATCCGATTGGATACAAGGTCAGATAGAAAAGGGATACGATAATATTTTATTTCTTGATGACTCACCAAAGAATGTAAGTGCTGTAAAAAAACTAAAAGGTAAGTATCCAAATATTAAGATGGATGCTAGAGTGGTTAATTATGGTTAAATTAAAAAATTTACTTTTAGAAAAAATTGTCTTGGATATTAAACCTGGCGATGTTATATTAGGGGGTAGGTTTAAGAACAAAAAGATAGTTGTTAAGTCTATTGGAAAAGATGAACACGGAATGCCAACGATAAACGGAAGAAAAGTTGTGAATTTTAGAATAGCTCCAAAAACAGAAGTAAATGAAAGAGTAGATTTTCATGATACAGCAAAACAGATAGTAAAGAAAGCTGGATTAAATTCAAAGGTTGTATTTGCTAAAAGAGATGGTAATAAAGCTGATTATAATGTAGATACAGATACTATTTATATTACACCAACATCAGATTTCAAAGATTTTTTAGTTACAGTATTTCACGAGATAGATCATGCTATAGACGCTAAAAAGTTTGGTAAGAAAAAATATAAACAAAGATACGAACTAGAAATGAATAAAGCTGTTGATAAGGGTGGAGATGCTCACGATGATAACTACTTTGAAAAGAAAGCAGAAAAGTTTGGTCGTAAAATGGCAAAAGATTATTTGAGGATTAATAGGAAAAATATATATAAGTGAAAATATTAGGTTTGGATGCCTCTACCACAACAGTTGGATATGCATTCGTTGAAAACAAAAAAGTTATTGACATGGGTTTTATACCCATCGACAAAGAAAAAACAATAAGAGACAAAGTAAAATTAACATTAGATGAAATCAGTAGATTAGATCCGTTTGATGAAATTGATAGAATCTATATAGAAGATAGTTTGTCTGGTTTTATGCGTGGTAGAACATCACAACAAACAATCATAAAGTTAGCAAAGTTTAATGCAGTATTAACATATTGTTTAGAATTTGCGTATGGGGAAATAGTAGATGGTATTAACCCAATGACAGCACGAAAACACCTTTTTGGTAAGTCTCGTGTAAAGGGAGTATCGGCAAAAGAATTTGTAAAAAAAGAAATAAATTGCTTGTATTCTTTAGAAAAATATGTTAAATTAACTAAGACAGGATTATGGGATAAAAGAAACATGGATGCTTATGACGCATTAGTATGTGCCTTATATGAATAAATTAGTTTATCTATTAGAAAGAGTAGTAAATAGTAAAAGTAAGAAACTAACCAAACAGAACGAGTATATGTTTTACTCTCCGTTTGTTAGTCATTATAAGCCTAAGTTACAAATCAACATAGAATCACAGAAGTGGCATTGTTGGGTTAGTAATCAAGGTGGTCATTCTATTTACTCGTTGTTTAAAAAGATAAATGCTGAGACTCGGTATTTTACTGAACTTAAAGATTTAGTATTTACTCCAAGTAAATCAAAAGATGAAACCGAATCAAAAGTTATCGTATCTTTACCGAGAGACTTTCAAGCTCTTTGGAAGATTAGCAAATCTCTTTATCGTAATCAAGCAAAATCATTTCTCCATAAAAGAGGTATTACAGATTGGGATATAAAAAAATACAAGATAGGTTTCTGTGATTCAGGTTTATATGAAGGTAGAATTATTATACCGAGTTATGATGATAAGGGATTACTTAACTACTTTGTTGGTCGCTCCTTTGTAGGTGAAAAGATGAAATATAAAAACCCAAATGTATCAAGAGATATAATTCCATTTGATTGGTATATTGCTTGGTCAAAACCAATCGTGTTATGTGAGGGTGTGTTTGATGCTATGTCAATTAGGTCAAATGCTATACCCATGTTAAGTAAAAAACCATCAAAGAGTTTGTTACAAAAGATTTTTGAAAAAAATGTTAAGACAATTTATATTGCTCTTGACGATGATGCAAAGAAAGATGCTTATGTTATGTCAGAATTCTTTAAGGATTTTGGTATAGATAGTAAAGTAGTAAAATTACCGAAAGACCAAGACCCGAATGATTTGGGCTGGGAAAAAATAACAACATTAATAAACTCAACTGAATCAGCTAGTTTTAGTGATTCAATACAGGCAAAGTTATATGGATAAGAAGATAAATAAGATTGCTCATTTAGCAGATATACACATTAGAAAACTACATAGGTTTGTAGAATACAGAGATGTGTTTGATAGGCTATATAAAAAGTTAAGAGAATCTAAGCCAGACTTAATATACATAGGTGGTGATATTGTTCATGGTAAATTAGACACATCACCGGAAGAAACAAGATTAGTAGCAGAGTTCTTTTTGAATCTTGCTGATATATCCGACCTATTAGTTATACCTGGTAATCACGATTGTAATTTAAACAACGCTTCACGAGAAGATGTTCTTTCACCAATTATTGATTTAGTCCAACAGATAAATCCAAGAATACATTTTTGGAAAAAAACAGGTGTGTATGAAATGGGTGGTTGTCAATTCGGTCATCTATCTGTATTTGATATAACAAAAGATGGCAAGCCAAATGCTAAAAACATACCAAGAGCAAAAGATATAGATGGAAAACATAAGATAGCTATCTATCACGGTGGTGTTGGAAACTTCCAAGTTGATACCGGTTTGGTTATGAGTGATGAACATGTAAATGTAATTGACTTTGATGGTTATGATTTGGTTTTATTGGGTGATATACATAAAAGACAATTTTTAAATGATGACGAAACTGTTGCTTATCCAGGTTCATTAATACAACAAAACTTTTCAGAAGCACCGGATCACGGATTTCTTTTATGGGATGTGAAAAAAAGAAAGTCAGAATTTGTACAAGTAGAGAACGATTATGGATTTAAGACAATCCGTGTTGAAGATGATGAAGTAAAAAGTAAGATGAACTTTGTTCCTAGATACGGTAACTTAAAAATAAAACATAAAGGAACATCAGCTGAAAAACTTCGTTTAGTAGAGATGGATTTAAGAAAAACTTATTCGGAACTTAAATCTATATCATTTGAAAAATTAGATTCTATTGAAAACATAATGAATAATTCTAATACAAAAATATCAATAGAAGATATACACGATTTGAAAGTTCAAAATAATCTAATAGATAAGATGGCTAGATTAGAAAATCCAGCCATAGATGACAAAACTATACAAAGATTATTTGATATTAATGAATTTACAAACTCATCCGTTGGTATGAAAAACGAGTTACCAAAAAATGTAGATTGGAAATTAAAGTATATTGAGTTTGACAATATGTTTAGTTATGGTAAGAAAAACAAGGTTGATTTTACTAAACTAAATGGTGTTGTCGGTGTTGTTGCTCCAAACCATAGTGGTAAGTCAGCTTTAATAGATGCTATTGCTTATACCATATTTGATACTTGTAGTAGAACATTTAAGGCTATAGAAGTCCTAAACAACAAGTCAAAAAACTTTGAGGTAAAACTATCATTAGAAGTAAACGGTGTTGATTACATTATTCACCGAACTGGTAAACTAAAAGTTAGAACAAGTCGTAAAACAGGTGAAGTAAGAAAACTATGTCCTGTATCCGTTAAGTTTTACGTTATAGAAAACGATGAGATGATTGACCTTAGTGGAGCTGCTCGTAGTAACTCTCAATATGGAAGTGGTACAAACGAAGAGATACGAAAGATATTAGGAACTTTTGATGACTTCATTCTTACATCTCTTTCTCTACAAAATAACGGACAAAACTTTGTAGATAAGAAACAAAGTGAAAGAAAAAAGATTCTATCTCAGTTTATGGGTATTGACCTATTTGAAAAACTTCATGATATAGCTCGTGATGATGTAGCAGAAGAAAAAGCATATCTAAAAAGAATTAAGGATAAAAATATATTTCAACGAATGGGTAAATTAGAACAGACCTTAGTTGATTTGGGTGAAAAGAAAGATGAGTTAGAACAGAAGATAGAGCCTATAGAAACTGATATTAAAAAGTTCAAAGATCAGATAGTAGAATTAAAATCAAAACTAAAAGATGTTGATGATATTAAAGAACTTGATTTTAGGGAATTGATAAGTGAAAAAGAAAGTGAATTAGAAACACAAAAAGAAGCATTGAAACTTGAAGACGAATATAAAGATAATATAAGACCTCTTTATAATACAATTTATAGTAAATTAAAAGAATATGATGAAGAAACTTTAGAACACAATTATAATAAATTTAAAGAGTGTAAGGAAGATTTAAGTAAAATAAAGTCTGATGCTACTGTAAAAGAAAATCAAATAAAACATTTAGAGACATCTTTGAGTGAAGTAAAAGAACATGAGTTTGATGAGAATTGTGAATATTGTCTAAAGAATGGTCAATGGCATATAGAGAAAACTAAATCATTGACAAGTGAAATAAAAGATTGTAAATTAGAGTTAGATAAAATACTAACAAATAAGTCTCATCGTGAAAAAGATATTGAAAGTTTTGGTGATATAGAACAAGATAAATCAAAGTATGAATACTTAATGGAAGACCTAAAACGAGTAGAAGGTGATGCATATAAAACACATGCTAAAGTAAAAGAGCTAGAACTTTCAGTAGAACAAACACAATCAACCTTAAAAAAGATTACCGAAGAACAGGCTATATTTTTAGATAACGAAGTTGCTATTGCTCACAACTATAACTTAACACAAAAAATAGATAAGTTAGAAACACAAGTAAGGATAGCAAGTGAGGCATTATCTGAAAATAAAAAAGACTTAACACTAACCGAATCTACTATTTTAATAGAACAAACAAATCAAAAGAATCTTGGAGAAGAAATAAAAGACCTTGTAAAGGCAGAACAAAAGGTTTCGGATTATGAGATTTATTTAAGGTTAGTTAATCGTGATGGGATACCACAACTTATTATTAATGATGCTCTTCCTATAATTGAAAACGAGGTCAATACAGTATTAGACCATATGATGGCTGGTTTTCAGTTAGGTATTACAAGCGAAGATAAAAGTATAAATCTATATATAAAGTATGACGACCAAGTATGGCCGTTAAGTCTCTCATCGGGTATGGAAAAGTTCGTTTCCTCTCTCGCTCTTCGAGTCGGTTTAATCAATGTCTCCAATCTTCCAAGTCCTAACTTTCTCGTTATAGATGAAGGATTTGGAACACTTGATACGGATAACCTATCAAATATGAAAGGTGCTTTTGATTATCTTAAAACAAGATTTGATTCTGTTTTTATCATATCTCATTTAGATACAATCAAAGACTTTATGGATTATTTGTTACCTGTTAATGTAGGTGAAGATGGATTCTCTAAGGTGGTTTATAACTAACTAGACCTTAACACATTTCGTGGTTTGGATACTCCTCTTTTCAAACTAAGAATATATTGATTTAGAACAGCACTCATAGTGGTGCTTTCTTCCTTAGCATATAATTTAAACCACTCTATAAGCTGGTCATCTATTGTAAAAGAACATTTCTTTTTCATACCGATAATCTCCATATAATATACATATAAATATAGACGATAACTTATTTATCAAATATTTATTACTGATATGGCAGAACTATTTAGTCAGGTACTAGACCTCAAAAAAAAAGATGTATTCCTTGAAACACAGGATAACGATACCAAATACTTCAGTATAACCGGTCTACCCAGCACCCTAAGTTACGGTAAACATCCTTTTTCTATAACCTTTAACGATCCTGAAGGTGAACCACTTCTTAAAAACTTATCCAATATTGTTTTTGAATTTGTTGATTCTCGTGGAACTGTAATATTTTCTAATCTTATAGATATAGAAGAATTAAGTGGAGCTGGAAATGGTTTTGTTTGGATAAAGAAAGACCCGTTAAGAACAGCAGACGAGATTGCTGACGGACCTGCTTTCTTAACCGTGATGGGTGAGTTAGATGGTAAAGAAATTCCAAATGAGTGGAAGGGAATATACAATGTAAGAACTTCGTTTTTATATGATATACGAAAAGATTTTCCAAATACATCGCCACTTGTGTTATCAAAACCATTAGATATACAAACAAATTTAAGTATAAGTGAAACAGTTGAACTTGATAAAAGTGATACGGTATTTAAGAGAAGTTTTATTAATATAACCCTTTCTGATTTAGAAACTAATGGTGGTAAGATAGAATCTATAGAATTAGCATATAATGAAGAAAAATCAAAAACAGATGACTTTGATATAATAACATCATATCCGCTAACAAGTGGTTCGTTTGAAACGGATAGTCAAACCCTTACCTCTGGTTTAAATCCAATAACAAATACTACAAAGATACCGACACCAAAAACATTTAGAAGAAACACACCTGTAAAATTTAGATTAAGATTTTTAAGTCCATCAAAACAATTAGCACAATACTTAGATAAAGATAGACAAGGTGAGATAGTTGAGGTAACATCATCATTTATAACATTTGATTCTGCTCCTTTCTTTGTAGAAAAAACAGATAACCTATTAACCGGTTCTTTAAGTGTTGGTAGAGAAGTTGGAAAGGGATTTACATTTTCAGGTAAGAAATCAGCAGAACTATCAACCGTAGATTACAAAGGATTTACAAGTGCTTCTCTTGGATTAGGTCCTGGTATATTAATGTATTCCGGTTCTGTTAAGGATGATATAACAGATGATTATGCTTTAGGTGGAGTTGGTTTAGAGTTAGTTGCTAATAGTGAAAGTTTTTTTAGGTTTAGAACCAATCCAAGTGAATTAGATATACGAACAAATAAATTTTTTATTGGAAGTGAGGCAAGTCAGTTTGTAAGTGCTAGTGGTGGAAACATAGAAATAAGTTCAAGTAACTTTCATTTACAACCGGATGGTGATGTTATAATGGGTGGAACAATCACATCTACTGCCGGTAGAATTGGTGGATTTAATATAAGCTCAACTGCCTTAACAAGCACCCCATCTGGTAACGGTCAAATTGCTTTAAACGAAAGCTTTATAAGGTTCAAAGCTAATGATAACAGTACGGATAGACTTAACGTATATAAAATAACTGTTGATGATCAAACAAATACAAGTGATGCTCAATTTTTTCCACAAGGAGCTACCGGTGGAACAAATGATAATACAAGATTTGTAAGAATTAGAATGGGATTAGGTGAGGGCGAAGGTGATCCTGGATACAAATCTACTCCGGCTGATGGTGGTAATGTAGAATACGCTTACAATAATGCCTTTGGAGAACCACTTTTAGACACTGCAGCTCATAGATATCCAATGAGTGAAAGCTTTTCAATAACAATGCTTTCTGCAAGTGCAAATGATAAAGATTATGGTACTACTTTACGATATTTAGTTAACCATGATGTTGGTAGTAGAAGCGGTATAAATTCTGGCGACCATGGTGAAGTTATGCGAATAGGTAAAATCGCTACTACCGAAGGTGATTTTCTTTATAACAATCCATCAGGACCATCTGATTCCTCAATATCCAGAATCTTTCATTATGGAATAAGTGGTTCTTCGGCTACAACTGCTTCATTCGGTCATCTTATGGTTGGTGGTGGAAACTTTTCATCAGCCTCATTAGCTGCTGGTGGAAGTGGCGGAAGTGGTATATCAAATGTCGTAGAAGATACAACGCCACAACTAGGCGGTGACTTAGACCTTAATGGTAATGATATTACCGGAACAGGTAACATAGATATAGTAGGAAACATAACTGCTCAAAATTTTATTGTATCCTCATCAGTCACTTCCATAGAATATCAGTCATTAAGTGGTTCAACCATATTTGGGGATACTGCAGATGATACTCATACCTTTCTTGGAAATACAATAAGTGGCTCATCAACCTCAACTGCTTCGTTT
>Ga0208159_1000439_pt1 | contig 16984 bp, 24 predicted proteins | sample 9_EtaG_FD_184082 | JGI IMG/M metagenome (GOLD analysis project Ga0208159, IMG submission 184082) | Marine viral communities from the Subarctic Pacific Ocean - 9_ETSP_OMZ_AT15188 metaG (SPAdes) (version 2) | ecosystem: Environmental > Aquatic > Marine > Oceanic | place: Pacific Ocean | collected... | reverse complement strand
ACATAAGCACCTGCGAACTTAGAATCTTTGTCAGACCTGTCCATCTGAGGAACGACGATGTTTCGTTTCTTCAGATAATTATAGATTATAGTGTCCCATAGTCTAACTTGAAACATCGGGTCAACAAAATTTACTTTGGCATCAAATGCCATAGTGATAACAAGTTCAATGAGACGAAGTTTATCCTCCATCCTGTCAACCAATTCCACGTCAACAATGTTGTAGTCTACAAACTTCTTCCAGTCACCATCATAGAACTCTTTGAAGGTGTTGAACTCTGAGTGATCCAACTTCTTCTGTCCCAGTTCTACTTCTGCAATAAAGTCCAACCTATAACTTTCTCTATTTACATAGGTGAACTTCTTATAGAGTTCCATAAAGTCAAGTGTTGTAACACCTGCAATATCAAAGATATTGTGAGGTCTGCCATTGATATACAGTTCACTATGTTTGACGATATTCCAAGGTGAAAACCTTCTCATCTCCTTGGTTCCCATGATACGGTCAACCCTACCACATAGGTATGGAATATCATACAACCTACAGTTCCAACCAGTGATAACTTCTGGAGTATTCAATTGCCACCAATCAAGGAACGCTCTCAACATATCCACTTCTTCTTCATAGTGGTAATATGTCACATTGTCCTGTGAGGGGGTGTATGGTTTCCGTCCCCAAGTCTTGATCTGTTTGGTATTGTAATCCTGAATCGAGATAGTCAACATCTCCTCAGCACAAGAATCGGGTGAAGGGAACCCAGATTCCGACTTCACCTCAATATCAATCGTGACCAGTTGGATCTTTGACATATCCCACTTGATCTCATCCTGAGGATACTTTTCAGAGATATATTGATACAGGTATCTGTCGTTGCCATAGATCTGGAAACCATCAACACCATCATACTTCTGAAAGAAGTCGCGACACTCCCGAACTGAACCGGGTTGAATAGGTTCTACATTCTCACCTTCAAGTGTCTTCCATACCGATTCACGGTTGGACTTCACATAAAGAGTGGGACGGAAGTTCTCTTTATACTGAACACTCTTACCATTCTCATGTCCACGAACCAGGAAATCATTACCAATGACCTGAACAGATGTGTAGAAATTCATTCCTTGACCAGGTCAACATACTTATCCAACAGTGTACCACTGGGTTCGACAATAGTCAAGATCTTATCCGAGTGAATGCGGAAGGTATTCTGGTTTGACAGATTGACCAGCCAGGGTGACAGGGTTCCGTCATCCGCAACCACGAAGGGTTCGGTCAGTTCACAGTCTGGTTCTCCAATATCTCCACCTACCTCATCAATCTGTGTCAACAGAATCAGGTTCTGAAGAATCAGAAGTTTCACGTTGTCTTTGTTCATAATTTTGGATGTTAGTTGTGTACATATCTAGGAGATCATCGATAGGTTCCATGATACTCACCACCCAATCTGCTACCACAGGAATCTTCTGATCCTTTGCAAGTGGTGCCCAAGGTGTGATACGAAGTTTGAATGGTGATCTAGAACGATCCTGTGCAGGTTCATTACCTGTAAGTTTGACAGAACAAGGATAGTTGAAGAAGTATCCAACTACCTTCTCTCCGACAACCATCTCTTCCAGGTCTGCAATAACGTCTTCACCTGATTTGAGTAATACTACTTTTACAGTCACAGTTCAGCCAACCTCACTTTGTTTGCAGCAACGGTTGCACGATATACAGCGATGGCTTGAATCACTTCCGGTGATTCTTCCCAACTCCATTCTTCGGTACGACCTTTCTTATCGGTCTTTTCCCATCTACGAATTGACATGTTGAAATACTATCTTCCTTTATTATAGTGCAAAAAAAGGGGAGGGACAACCTGATTGCTGACCAGGTGCCCTCCGCGGCGACGATATGAATTATTTAGAATCGCCACCACCCAGGAGATACCTCCTCTTACGGCTCTCTGGGATTACACGATCCAGTTTAACAACCAAGAGACCATTCTCAAAGGTCACATCTGAGACCTCAGTGTCCTCAGAGATGGACCATGAACGGGTGAAGTTTCGTTGGGCCAACCCACGATGGACATACTCACGGCCGTCTGTACCCTCTCTGGAACCCTCTACCACCAGGTTCCCCTTCTCGGTGTAGACCTTAACCTCATCCTTCTTAAACCCTGCCAGGGCTAGTTCCAGGTAGGAATGGTCATCATCAATTTTGACAACATTGTATGGAGGATAGTTTTGTGCTTCATGGGTGAACAGATGATCGAAATAGTTATCCATTCCAATCGTGTTTCGTTGCAAACGATCCATCAGTTGGTTGATGTTTGCAGAATTGTAGCGAGCTAGTGTGGACATTGTACTCTCCTTAGACGAGTATGTGAACTGTGGATCCTTTCGGCCTCCACATACTAATTATAATAGATCGCATGAAAAAGAGGGTGTGGAGACCACGACCCTCTTTGTAGTAGTATCCTCAGTCATCGTGATCGTCAAAGGGATCTGATAGATTCTTGTTCTGAGGGCCAAAGGCCAACCAGACACCATAGATGGTCAATCCCAGTAATGATAGAGCAATAGAAGTAATCATGAGACGGTTTCTGTCTGGTTTTTCTTACTACCGATATTATACTTCTGTTCAAGAATCCATTCTTTCTTCTCCTTGTAGGGAAGAACTTTGATTTGGTTTAGTGGTGCAATATCAATGATTGAATCTTCTGCACAGACATCAATTAGGCCCCAGTCAGAGAGAAGTTTGGTGATACGATTTCTTCTCTGAACATCGTTGATTGTCAGGTTTGCGTACTTACCATCAAGAGCAAACAACTCTTTGAAGTGCACAATATAGTACTTACCCTGTTTGTGCAGGATATGACAAGACTGATACAACTTCTTCTCCTTACGAGAAGCTACACCAATACGGGTGAGGGTTTCACGGACTTTCAGGAAATCATCAGGTTCATTCAATCTAACCTCAATCATCTTTTCCTGAGACCACTGGACCTGTGGCTCACTACTTTGATTCATTTTTTACTCCCACCAGTTTCAAGTCGTTGTTTAATGTATGTAATTTGATCAGGAGTCAGAATCTTCATAACTTGAGATGCCTTCTCGTTACTATAACCATAGTAACGCTTCACATAATCAAGGTCGGATACTTTGTCCTTCCGAATCCAAGGAGAGAATCTCTTCCTTTTTCTCAATATATTTAGATAAAAATTATATTGAAGGTCCTTATCAAGGAAGTGATACTTGTTCATCTCCTGAGCAAACATAACTGCGTCCATGTGCCCAGACATACAACGATTGATGATATAAGGAGGATACTCACTTATAGAATGAGGATTATCATCTAAAAGATTCTCCTTAGTAAAATTTAGAGAATTCAACCAGTCTTTGAGTTCCATAATCATCTAATAATAACTTCACCACCATGGCCATAATAGTGTCTACGTCCATCTTGTCCATAACGGTGGCCATGGCTATGACCGTTATGTCCATCATGATTGTGATAATGGCAGTGACTATAACCACGGCCATAATGATTATGACAGTGACTGTGGCCACGATGATAGTGACGATATCTATGGGGACGATATCTGTGGGAACGATGAGTATAGTGTGTGTGATGACTATCAAACGGTTCCCAAAACTCTCTCCAAGTAATTGCATTAGCTGGAGATGATAGAAGTAATACTCCAGTTACCGCTAGAAGAAGTTTCTTCATTGAACTGCTGCTCTAATGTAATGTTTGTAGGGTTTCTGATCTGCCATCTTACCATTTTCATATGTAGATGAGTCACCATAGTCTTTATGGTCCTTGTAACCAATCTGTGCTCCCTTGGTTCTTTGGAGTGATGCGTTGAATACCACAAAGAAGAATACACCAGGAGCTCCAATAATCAAGGCTCCACCGAACAGATAACCAACCAGAAACTCAGCAACAGTATGATTACCGAGAGCTTCAAGTTGTGTGCTGATAAGAAAATCAATCATTAATAACCTCAACTAAATCACGAACTTGATTGGCCATGGAATGATATCCAGTGCCGATATACAATTGTCCAGCCACTACTGCAACTGTTGCCAAACCCCAGAAGTAATAATAAGTTCTGGATTTCTTTTGTCTAGGTTTCATTTGAATTCACACTCTACCATAATTTCAGTTAAACATGCCAAGAAGTTTATTTCTTGGTCTGCGACGAATCCACTCTGATACTGGTATTTCGCAATAATAAGTACAGCGGCAGCGATACCAGGACCATCAAGATGGGAGTAGATTGCATCGTAAACAGAACGAAGCAATACAGTGGGATCGTTATCAAGATTGTCAACAACCCACTTACGGACAGCCGGAAAGTCTTTTTCTTTGAGTCTCTTGAAGAGGTCATTAGTTTTTACATCCGAAAAACTTGCGAGGATTCCTGAGTCGATTTTGCCACCAACAGAGTACCGTTGAATTTCGTTGAGTACTCGACGCCAGTCTGGGAAATGTTTGTTGATGAGTTCCGCAAGAACCTTTGCGTCGTATCCAATAGCTTCTTGATCCAAGATTTGTTGGAGACGCTTGAAGAACTTCCCTGCGAGATCAACACGATCCTTTCCTTTGATGGAGAAGTCGATGACAGCACACCTTGAATGGAGGGGAGCGACGATCTTATTTTTGTAGTTGCAGGTGAAGATGAATCTGCAGTTTCCAACAAACTCCTCAGTAAAAGCCCGTAGGGCGAGTTGTACATCTGGGGTCGTGTTATCTGCCTCATCAATGATGATGACTTTGTGTTTAGCAGTTGACGAAAGCGATACGGTCGAAGCGAAATTCTTCGCATTGTTTCTGACCGTATCAAGAAAGCGTCCCTCATCGGATCCATTGATGACATAAACATCTACTCCTAGTTCGTTACACAAAGCCTTCGCTACTGTAGTCTTTCCACACCCTGGAGGACCAGACAGAAGGAGGTTAGGAACCTCTCCTTTATCTAGGAAGTCAAGGAAGGTTTTCTTAATATTTGTTGGTAAAATACAATCTTCAATGGTCTGAGGTCGATACTTCTCAACCCAGACAAATTCATTACGACTCATTAATTAGATCCAATCAGGTTTACGATCAGGGATACGAAGGTAATTATCCTTCACCCAAGGCTTAGATGCAATATACATCTTATACTTGTCAAAGATGGAAATTGAAGTATCCAACTTGAACTCGTCAGGACCAGCAAAGACAAAGGGTGTCGGACCTTTACCAGACCGTCCTGTAGGGTCTCCTGTAGGTAGTATAACACGGGCTTCGTCCAGTGTCTTGCGACAGGTGTGCTCCTTGCCAAACCGGAGCTTGTACTCGTCACACATTGCAAGACCGTGGGTGAGGAGCCACCGCCAGTTCATCACAAAGGAGTTTGCCCAGATAGTACAAGGGTGATTACGGAAGGCACCCTTCTCCGTCTTGTATGGTTCACCATCTTGTCGATGAAGTTGACCGAACCCGTGTCCCCATTTGTCAGAGCATACGATGGATAACATCTGACATGTCTCAAGTGGCATCTTGACAATGTGTTTGTCAGGAAGAACTTGAGCCGAAACAATAGGACTGGGATCAGTAACAAAGATATTCATTCAAGTGGCCTGAAGAAGGAACGATATGTAGAGTCAGTGGATTTCAACTGCTTCTTCATATATTCTACACCAGCATCAACCAGATCACCATCCCCACATGTGAAAATGTCACATATCGCCATACCCTTTTCAGGCCATGTGTGAATACTTATGTGACTCTCAGAGATCATAGCGAAACCTGTCACACCCTGTGGTTCAAATTTATGAACATTCAGGTCTAACAGGTTAGCTTGTACTTCTTTGACTGTGTAGTAAAGAACTTTACGAATCAGTTCTTGATCGTCCAATACGTCGAAAGGGCAACCCTTCAGTGTAAAGAGGACGTGTTTCATCCGAAAGTAGAATCAGGTTCAAGTGCGATGTAGTATACAACATCGATAGTCTGATGAGTAAACTTAGACAGGAGTTTAGAAGATACAGTCACGTCATAGTTACCAGGGACGATCTTCAGGTTCTCTTCTTTGAAGTTGAACACGAACTCATCATCAGTCTCACCAACAACAATCTCAAAGTCATTTGAGGTGTCATTCTTCTTGTCTCGTGCAACCAGTTTGACCACACCAGATTCACCCATCACAGATACATCGGGAACCTGATAGATTGATGCTGCCTTCTTGAGTTGTTGAAGATCTTCTGCCTTCAGTACAAAGGTCACATCCTCAGAGGGAAGAGTGATCTCTTTCTCAGGTGGTGCAACAATGACAGAGGGATCTGCGAAAAAGAATTTAGAACGACGCTTACCCTCACGGATAACAACGAATTCATCATTCTTGAAGTCCAACTCAGGACTTTGGTGAAGACTAAGACCGTTCAGAAATTGGTTCAAGTCATAGATACCAAAGTCTTTGGGGAACTCTTCTCCTACGTTGGCCTCAACCAAAATGTTCTTCATCACTGAGATTGTGCGAAGCTTAGTACCCTCTTTGAACAGGATAGATTGATTGATGGAACTGAAGTTCTTGAGGAGATTAACAGTTGATTCAGAAAGTTTCATATTCACTGAGGATAGGTTTCTCTTTTTGCGTTTTTGTCGTTGAAGTGTAACAGAAGAACAGCGTAATGCAGAATCTTCAAAATGTCACGGCGGGCTGTACCCTTCTTATCATACCGTGATGCGTACTTTAGAATGTTTGATCTACAGAATGATTCACCATCTCCACAAGCCTCGATAAGATCCAATGTCTGTACCTTATCAGTTCCGGCGGAGTAATGTTGATTATATGTGCCAGTAATATAATCGGATAGTTCTTTCAGGATGGTCTCCTCATTATACTTCCATCTAGGACGTTTGGTAGGAAAGTCAGGGATACTAAGACTGATATGGTCTTCACCCTGACCACCAGGGACACCAGAACTCGTGTATACAGGTGTTTCAAAAGAGAGTGTGTCCTTACCTGCCCCACCTAAGAAGGTGAGAGGGACAGTGTCTGCTGCACCGATAGGATTACCTACCAATTCAATGCCATCATCATACCAGAATTCATTATAGTCTTTTGATGAGGCGTCACTGATGTTGCTCATAATTTTCTTGTCAAATAAGGGACCATACATTCATAGTTCAGTATATCAGAATGGGACAGAATCTTCAAGATACATTTTGTCCTCAGTCTCATCAAGTGTGAACTCAACATCAACCTTGTCATACAGTTCAATGAAGGACTGTTTTGTTTCGTCATCGAAACGATTCAGACAGACTTGAATAGCCTTGGTCTTGTCATCGAAGATTTTGTACGCCTGAACGATGTGAACCAAACGACGGGTACTGATGACCTCTTCGATACCACCGTCATTGAAAGTCTTACGGATGATGTCTGCCCAATCAGCCAGATGCTTACAGAACTTCTCATCCTCACACAGAAGACTGAGGATCTTAGTTTCAGTAGTGGGTGTGGGATACTCCTGTTCAAAGGTGATAGGGAACCTCTCAAGGAAGGCCTCATTCAATACATTGGTCCCAATGAAACGTCCATCCTCTGAACCCTTACCCTTAGTGTTGGCTGTGGCCACCACATTGAAACCATTTTTAGGTTGAATAAACTTACCGATTTTCTTGAGGAAGATACCTTTACCTTCAAGAATAGATTGAAGACATAGGATCTTGTTAGATGCCAGGTCAATCTCGTCTAGAAGAAGTACTGCTCCGCGTTGAAGAGCCTCCACGACGGGTCCATTATGCCAGACAGTTTCGCCGTTAACAAGACGAAACCCACCAATAAGATCATCCTCATCAGTCTCGATAGTAATGTTGACACGGATCAGTTCCCTTTTGAGCTGGGCACAAACCTGTTCAACACCGAACGTCTTACCATTGCCAGATAGGCCTGTAATGAATGTAGGGTAGAACAGGCCGGACTTAATAACTTGTTTAAGATCTTTGAAATTACCAAACTGGACGAAGGTATCATCTTTTGCGGGGATAAGGTTTTGCTCGATGTGATTTTCTACTGCTGGTGATTTGAATGTGGACTCAAGTTCTTCCTTGACTTCCTCAACAGTGAGGTTCCACTTGCCACGACCTGTTTTGTAATCAGTCAGTCGTTTGGTAACGGTTGGATATCCAACACCATTCATTGCACACCAGGCTCGGATGTCACCAGTAGTGACGGACTCACCATAGAGGTTGGTGAGTGATGAAACAATATACTCGGTTGATAGTGTCATGATGATTGGGGTTCTTCAATAATGGAGCGATTTGGAGGTGAGTAACATTAACACACCAGGTCCATGAATTGACTAAGAACCTTTTTATTTAGGGTCTTAGCTTTCAGAGACTTCATGAATGCCGACTTGATTTTCACTTTACTCTCACCTTCATCAACATCAAAGGTTGTATCAGAAGAGAGTGAGTTATTGAACATCACGAAGTAAGATTCATAACCAGAGTTCTTTATAGTATAACTCTTTTCCTTACGAGCTTTCTTGGTGTCCTGTTCACTTATGAAAGTGTACCTACGAACAAAAGATGTAAACTCACGGGGATTGACCAGACGAATACCAATGAAGTTAGTATCAGGGAAGGATTGTTTAAGGTCAGTGAGGAGAACATCGGTGAACTCCCAGTACTTGTATCCAAGTTCGTAGGTGTAACCAGTCTTACGATTACGAAGGAAGCCATCATAGGATGAAGTTCTAGGAGACAATCTCTGTTCTCCAGTAGTGTAATCTTTGTAGTATCCCCAATGGTAAAGTTGATGTGCCTCACCGTCAGTGAGGATCACAGTCTGGACCTTCTGAAGATTGTTCTCTTTCTTGAACTTAGGAAGAATAGAGTGAAGACATACCAGTGACTCATTGAGAGGAGTGCCAGAAAGAGTCAGTGGACTAGGAGTGTGATATGGAACATAGGCTTTGAATGTGTAAACGATACGGAAGATGTTCTTCAGTTGAACTTCGAGTGTCTTCTTGTTTACCTTACTAGTAAAAAGATTCATCAAAGTAAAGTCATTGGAAACAAAGAAGTCACCAGGATTACCTTGATCATACTTACTAAGTGATCTTTCAGATCTAAAATTGTAAGAGTTCGTGAAGGCGTACACTTCAAAGGGAATGTTGACCTTATTACAGAACCAAATGAGGTTGTAGAGTTGTTTGATAGTGTCCATCATACAATCAGCCATTGAACCTGACCAGTCAAGAATAAAGATCAGACCATGATTCTTACCGTCAGGTATTACACTGACCTTCTTGAAGAGATCTTCGTTGTACTTGTAAGTATGAAGTTTGGAACAGTCAAGAACACCAGTCCGAGCTGTAGTGGCTCGTGCGTATGTGTCTGCTGCTTTCTTACACTCAAACTCTTTGACCAGATAATTGACTTCTTTCTGAGCCGACTTCTTGAACTGTTGATACTTACAGTCAACAAGTTCAAAGTACTCAGGATTATCGAGTGTAAATGACTCACGACAGGCTTCATGAATATCAGAGTTGGATGCGATGATGTTATCAAGGTCAACTTTGGGAACTTGATAATACTCTGGACCTCTCTTACCTAGGTTGGTATCAGTCAGTGACTGTGCTCCGTCAGTGAAGGCTTCATCAGTCTCAACCTTGAAAGGATCAACTTCACCCTCATCTTCAGAGTCAACTGATTCACCTTCACCCTGAGGTTCTACCTCATTGTCACCATCTTGAGTTTCTTTATCAGAAGAGTCAGATTCACCAGGTTGTTCGTCACCACTCTCTTGACCGTCACCAGATGTGTCAGTGGTATTATTGTTTTGAGGATGTGGTTGTTGATCTTTTACTTGATCACCGATGAACTTATGAAGAACCTCTGCTGCCATCACTGCGTCAGCAAAAGTTTCAGAAGATGAAACCAGGTCAACAATCTCTTGTTCTTGAGGTGTGAATCTTACGTCGATGAAACTACCAATCTTGAAGTGAAGATTGATACGATCAGGGAGAGACATCTTATTGACATCTTGGCCATCAATACAGAAGAAGTCATCTTTAGAAAGTTCTTCATAACCTTTGTAGAAGGACTTAGCTAGACCGGGATACTTACGTTTCATAAGTTTCTCAATCCTGGCGTCCTCAGTCACATTGACATATGCCTTAGGTATCTTACCTAGGAAATCCCATTGATTAGGTGTAAACAGTGCGTGACCAACTTCATGGCCAACCAACATATCATACACAATACCAGAAGCTTTCTCCCAGAGAGGGAGTGTCAGGACACGGGTCTCGACATCGAAACACGCCGTATCCACAGGACGGTTCTCAACCACCAGGTCTTCAGTCGCCAACAACTTTGCCAGCTGGGACTTGATCTCATAGTTGATGGTCATGGTATTGTGTGTCGTTCACTTATACAGCAGTTTAGTGGTGACTAACACTTATATCTAGAAATATGGACACTTTGCAAACTAAACCCCCACCTTTCGGTGAGGGTTTTCAGTCGGGGCCTCCGTTTTACTTTTTAGTTAGAATGTGTCTACAGAATCGTTTAGCATCATGATCAGGGATATCACATTCACTTATACATTGAAAATACTCTGTCACCTGGTCGTACCTTTCCTCCTCTGTGTTTTTTACATCCCACTCCCACGATGTTAGCTCGTTTCGAGATACCAAGTTTTTCATGACGAATCCTCCATGATATCTGTATTATATAGTGGACTTATGTTAATTTCATAACATTTCGTTAAAACTACATCTTTCTTGAGAAACCTTTAACTTTCTCAAACTTAATCACATTCTCAAACTTATCAAATAAGGATTCCTTATGTGAAATGACAAAGATGTTTGCATCTTCAATTCCCTGATCACCATACCTGATGATTTTAAGAAACTCATCTGTGCCAAATCCATCCAAAGAACTATCAAACACCTCGTCCATAATCAGGAGGTTTGTGTTGACAGAGTTCTTATACCTGGCCACCTCTCTCCAGGTAAATAGGAGAGACAAGTCCACTCTCATCTTCTCACCCTCACTGAAAGATGCGTAGGTGAAGTCCTCGTGAATGGGAGATTCAATGGTCTCATTGAACTCGGCATCAAGTTTGAAGTTAATATAGAACTCCATCTTCTGAAGATACTTATTAACTAGATTGTTGATGAGTGGTAGATACTTATTGATGATCTTTGCCTTGACTCCACCATCTTTGAGGAGGTCATAGGTAAAGTCATAGTATGAGATATCTTCTCTTCTCTTTGCTAACTCTTCATAAGTAGTTTGTAGTGTTTCTCTGAACGATTCCAGTTTCTCATGTTCAGAATTTCTATCCTCAAGTTGTTTGGTAAGTGTTTGAATTTCTGATTCAATGTTCTTGACTTGCCTTTGACAACCAGTGATCTGAGAGTTGTTAGAAGTAATCTCATTAAGTGTTGTACTTAAATACCCATTGAGTGTTTTGAAGTGGGACTCTCTGTCTTCTTCCTTTTTGATCTCATTGAGGAGTTGTTGATATCCCTCTTGTAGATCCTTTGCTTTATTTTGTGAGTCCGTAATTCTATTTACACGAAAGGATTCTTCAATATCCTGATTACAGGTAGGGCAAACCGTATTATCTTTGAAAAATTTATGTTCCTTTACGAGTGTTGAGATCTTATTAGACAATTTACCTTTGATATTACCGAACTCTCTTAGTTTTTGAGTGCAGTTAGAAAACTGTTCAATCTCTCTCTGTGTCTCCTTCAGTTCTTCATTTAGTTTTTGATTTCGATTCATCAGGTTGTTCTCTTCATTCAAGAGATGACCGATGTTCTTTTCTCTATTGTAAATATCTTCCTTACCCTTGTTCTCAATCTGATCGATAAAGTCTTTTTGCATTCGTACCTTATCGTTGAGTGATTCCTTCTTCAACTCAAGTGTACGAACCTCTTCTTTAATGCCACGAATCTTATCTTTGATCAGTGTGTTCATAGAGGAGAAGATCTTGATATCCAACAGGTCTTCTACCACCTCTCTTCGACTACTCGATGGTAGTTGCATGAATGGTACAAAAGAACTACTACCCAGAATCACAATCTGTGTGAAACTCTTGTAGTTCATCTTCAGAACATTCTGTTCCAACCACTTCTGTTGATCCAGTGCAGCTGCCTTCTGGTCAAGTTCTTCACCATTACGCCAGATCTTGAATGTGTTAGGTTTGATTCCCCTTTCAATCTTCCAATCAACCTTATTCACATTGAACTCAATCTCAACCACAGCCCCCTTCTCGTTGGTGGTGTTGATCATCTGTCCTTTGTTGATCTTACGGAATGCCTTTCCGTAGAGTGAGAAGCAGAGTGCATCAAGAATGGTGCTCTTACCGGCACCATTGCTACCCACAATCATTGTGGATCTCTTCTCATTTAATATTACTTCTGTGAATTGATTACCGGTAGAAAGAAAATTCTTCCATCTAATCTTCTCAAAGATAATCATCTGAATTGTCTGGGGGAATCACAACATCATTAGGGGTAATGATCGAATACCTGTGGTCGTGAAGTTCACAGGTCTTGATCATGAGGTTATCATCAATCTCTAGGACTTTCATCTTAGGATAGTCCAGTTCTTCAAGTTGCATACAGTATCGGTTGGCATCATCCTCTTCTGCAAAGATGTAGAGAACCTGTTCCCCTTCATCATCTACAACGGAGTATGCTCCTTCTCTTTCTTTACCTTCTACTGTAATAATGTACATCAGATAAGTTCACATGCTTCCTGGTAAGTATGCCTCATCATTTTTTGAATACGATCTTTGTCAAGATCTGTGTCGGCTTCTTGAATATATCTATCAAGGATAGAAAGAGTATCTTCTGACTCACCTGCTTCAAAGTCATCGGCTTCAACCAGTTGGAAGTTCTCTACGATCTTGAGATCATGAACGCCTACTGAATAGAGTTTGTCAATGAACTTTTCAAACTTTGTAATGTCACTTTTCTTCTTGACAATAACCTTTACGATCTTGTCACTATAGGTAGTAGCATCAAAGAGTTGATGGTCAGTATCCTCATAGTAGATATTATGGAACAATTGGTAAGGATTGTTAACCGGAGTATGTTCTAATGTTTCTGTGTCGAAGAAGTGGAATCCTCTTTCGTCGTTGACATCGTTCCAGAACATCTCGTAGGGATTTCCCAGATAGAAGATCTTCCCATCGGATGATCGAGTGTGATAGTGGCCAGAGAAGACCACCTCGTAGTTCTCAAAGAATTTGCTGTCATGACCGTTTTCCATGATGCAGCCACGATGCGCTCTGAATCCCGTGAGCTCAAGGTGCCCCATCGCGCACTTGCAACTTGAAGTTTCAATAAGCTTGAAAGTCCTTTCAGAATTCTCTTCATTGATCCACGGAATAAACAAAATAGGGAGACCACCGACTTCAACCTCTGTGGCTTGTGAATAAGTAATCACATTATCGTACTCCTCTAACAGGAGATCAATAGCGTTGATACTGTTTGTGTTCTTGTAATATGCATCGTGGTTACCCACCATTAGGTGCATAGTGATACCTCTTTGTTTCAGAGGTTCAAACACTACTCTCTTTGACCAGTCCAAGGCTTTGAAGTCAATACCCTTACGACTATCAAATGCATCACCCATGTGGATGACAGTTGTGATACCTTTCTCGTCTAGAGCAGGAAAGAAGATATCATTGTAGAATTTTTCAAAGTAATCATGAAACAACTTGGATCCTTTCCTTGCTCCAAAGTGTGTATCAGTAATGATGGCTGTTAGCATCCATTCCTCAACTTACTATGCACGCTGTCTTTGATTTGATTATAGTCTGAGTAATTATCACTGTCAAGGTCATTGGCGTCGAAGACTTCATCGAAGTTGGTCTTCTCCAGGATCTTGTTCTTGATCTCTAACTGCTTCTTCTCCATGGAGATACGACGGAGGAAAGCGAAGTAAATGATCTGAGTGAAATATGCAAACGGGTTCTTGGACTTCTCAGGACTGAAGTTATGAATGTATCTGACACAGTTTTCAATACCGTCACAGATCATATCATCCTTGAACATGTAGTTCACAAAGTTAGGCTTATATGAGAGATGATTTGCAATCTTCAAGAAACATTCACCAATGTACCTTGGAATAGGAGGCTTTGGATTATCGTTGAGTTTGGCTCTTTCACACTCTGCAAAGTAGTTCTCTAGTGCGTTGAGAAACTCTTTATTATTGACGTAGTGTTCGGGCTTTGCTTTTCTTCGTCTCATTGTTCCATAGGCGTGTGCAGTAGTCATAATGTTTCTATGTCTTCGGTGATTATACCCGAAAACACTGGGCTTAACAAACCCATGGGATTTCATTAGAATAGGTTTGTCAAAAACAGATACTCTTCTAGCTTGCTTTAAAGAGTTTCTCTAGGGACTTCTTAGTTTCCTCTACGGTTCCTAAGTAACCCATCTTCCTATCTAGTTCTGAGTAATTACCCTTATTCATCTTAGATATGTAGTCTTCGTAATAAAGGATCATTTCTAGATCACCAGATTCTGTCATCAAAAGAACATCATCTAGATCAATTACAAAGTCTGTATTGGTGCTCGTTTTCAACCAGGGCTCCATCTTGTACCCAGCCAACTTACCTCTGACCTTCATCACTTCGACGACTATTGGACTATCCAAATGCAGAAGTGTTCTGTCTCCTTCATCGTTTGGTGTTACCTTTGAAAAGATCTCTTCTCCATTATGCTTGAGTTTAATTGTTGCATAGAATTCCTCTTCCATACTTACTCCTTGATGTTGATTGTTGATATGTCATAGTTAAACTGTTCTTGATTGTATATCTTCACCCTTTCAATAAAGTGGTTCAGGGTATAGTTTTTACGACTGTTAATAGTGGTATCGTCAGCGATATCATATAGTTTGGCTTTCACTTTGTTTTTGCCTTTTCTGAGGACTCTACCAATAGACTGTAGGTTGCGGATCCTACTCTTTGATGGAGAGGCAAAGATAACATTGTGTAAGTTTTTAATATTGATTCCAGTACTGAAGGTTCCGTAAGAAGCCACGATTATGGCGTTATTCTCTTCCTCTGTAATACGCCTGACCTCTTCTCTATCTTCAGCATCTACACCACCGTGAATAAAGAAGACTTTACGATCTTCTTCCACTCTGTTATTTATCTCGTCATATAGAATAGCTCCATGAGCCTCCACTCTGGCATAGAGTATGAGAGTGTTACCTTTCAAATCAACTGCCAAGTTAGTAATGAATTTGTTTCTTGTGGGATGGCCAATCAGGAATTGTATCTCATCTTCAAAGACATCAAACTTCTGTGGTCTATACTTGAGTACGATACATTGAATATCTAATTTAGCCAGGTGCCCTTCATCCTGTAGTTTCTTAGTTTGGGTAACTTTGTATGAGGGTCCAAATAATCCCTCTAATACCCATTTATGAGTCTGTGTACCGTCCAAAGTTCCAGTAAACCCATATCTGTACTTGGCATGATGTAACTTATCCATAATCGAGATAAGTGATTTACTCTTGAAGAGGTGTGCTTCGTCTCCAATAATAACATCATACTCTTCAAAGAATGATCTATCCAGTTGATAAACTGACTGCCAGGTAGTAATAGTCACTTCATTAGTATTGACTCTTTCTCTACCAGCGTAGATTCTATGACAATGATTCTGTGCATCCCAACCATAAGACTCGAAGTCTTTATACATCTGTTCCACAAGTGATGTAGTGGGCACCACAAGTAGAACTTTTCTTTTCATACCTACATGGAATCTTACCACAGAGTAAATCATAAATGACTTACCGGATGCTGTAGGTGAGATGAGAAGTTTACGATTGTATCTCAGTGCATCATAAACTGCATCAATCTGATAGTCCCTTGGTTTGATGTCAGGGCCAGTCAGTGATTTCATATAATCTTTGACACCTTCCTTAGAGATCATCTCATTGACCTCAAAGGGAAGACCGTAGAACTTATTGTCTAGAAACTCGTATGTATATCCCGCTTGTTCACAGAAGGCGATGATCTTATCGAGCAGACCAACATAGATTCTCTTTGTTCTCATATCGAACAAATGAATCTCTCCGTTCCAATGCCTCCTACGATATTGAGGCATAAACTTTGCACCCTCTACCTCAAAGGTAAACCGATCTCTCAGTTCGTGTTCAACATGGGGTTCTGTTTCTATCTTCAGGTAAACTTCATTTACCTTTTGGATAATCAAATGGCTCATGCATATAGGCTTAACCTATATGTATTTATTGGCTGTTTTCAAACTGGTGTTCTAAAATAATTCTATAGAAGTGATCACGCATCGTAATCAGATCTTCTTGTTCTAGAGGATGTCCACCAGACCACTTACTCACTGCCTGTGATAGACCTACATGGATGATACGAACTGCCTGTATAGGAAGTTCCAAGTGATAGTAACTCTCTTCTTCTGATTCCATTAACCTAGACCTGCTGTGAAACGGCTCCACTCGATTGCATTCTTAATCTGGTATGTTCTATTAGTTATCTGTTTGAGGATTTCTTCGATGAATTTCAACATTACATCGTAGTATTCAATCTTCAACGAAACTCCTGAGAGCTTAGTATCTGCATCCAGATACTTCTGCATAGTTTCTTTATCTCTAATCTTCTTAGGAAAGGGATTCTCAATGTATACTTCGGGGTCGGCTTTACCTGCAAAGTACTCATATCTTTCGTGTCTAATATTTTTTCTCTGTTGCTCTGCTTTCTTCCTCAGAAGCATCAGAGTATTATATAGGTCATAATATTTGGAATGCAAAACAGGTATATTAAGAGACTCAGTGTGCAAGTTATCTGGATCAATCTTAGAGTCTTCATTCCACATTCCTTGAAGTGTTTCAAGGTCTATCATACATCAACAACAAATCATAGGTTCGATGTTATAGATAGTATACTTGAAAGTGACAGACGCTGACAAGTACTGAACATCAGATACTTTTGAGTCAAACTGTAGTGGTGATA
>Ga0208159_1000437_pt1 | contig 16997 bp, 17 predicted proteins | sample 9_EtaG_FD_184082 | JGI IMG/M metagenome (GOLD analysis project Ga0208159, IMG submission 184082) | Marine viral communities from the Subarctic Pacific Ocean - 9_ETSP_OMZ_AT15188 metaG (SPAdes) (version 2) | ecosystem: Environmental > Aquatic > Marine > Oceanic | place: Pacific Ocean | collected... | reverse complement strand
TTGGAAAAGAATACTACTTTAGGAGCACGATTCAATACAAACTTAAACCCAGTAGGACTTAAGAAATTTTTATTTTGTACTTGATTTCTAAACCCTGTTGCAGTCATTATCTTTTCTAATTATTTAGATAAAAAAAGACCCCCTGCAAGAGGAGGTCTTTGAGAAATATAAGCATCTAGCTTACATGATGTTCTTAACTGCAACTCTTCTGTAGTATCTGTTGCTGTTAACTTGTAGTCTGCCAAGACCTTGAGTAAGTCCTTCAGCAAATGGGTTTGAAACAAGACCATATCTTGTCTTAAATCCAATTTTTGGCTGGAAGGTTGACTCACCCACTGCACGAACCATCTGTAGTGGAACGTATGGGCAATAGAACAGACCTGCATCATAAGGTGAACCACCCTTATATCCAACAACATAGTACTGGTTGCTGCCTTGAGCAAGACCACTGTTGTTAGCTGCTAAGTTAGCAGAATATGGGTCAATGTATACTCTGTACTTACCTTGGATAGTACCAGCAAATGTGTTACCAGTATCATCAACATTAAGGTTAGCATTAAGAGCAGGTGTATAGTCAAGTACACCAGCCATTGTTAGTGCAGATGCAACGTCTGCAGAGCACATGATAATGTTGCCCTTTCCACGACGTGTTCTCTGTGCGATTCTATTAGCATCTCTTTCAATCTGGAAGAGAAGACCTTTGAATTTCTCAACTGACCATCTACCATTGGAGTCAATGTCTAGGTCAAAGACACCATTGCTTGCTACGTTTTCTACAGCACCTTGCTCTGCAATCTTATAGATTGTTCTAATAACTTCTCTGTTGATCTCAGCAAGGATCTCAGTAGAGAGGATATTAGCAAGTTCTGCTTCTGCATTCAAGCCATGGATTGCCTTAAGGTCTTGAGCTAGTTCTAAACTGTACTCTGCCTTGAGTGCTCTGGACTTAGCAGTCACAGTAACCTTCTCAATGGCGAATGCCATCTGGTTAAAGTGATTACCAGCAGCATCTCCAAGAGCTTCAGAGTCACCAGTGACCATTCCCTGACCTACATCGTAGCCAGTAGAAGCAGCAGATCCTACAGGGTTAAGTGCAGCAGGGTTAGTACCAGACTGTTCAGTTGTACCTAAACCAGCTGTAACATCAGAGAATCCAGATGTTAGGTCATTACCTGAAGACTGACCTGAGAATGCAGTATCAACTTCATCAAAGAAGGTCTCACTGCCACCCATTCTGTCATACTTGGAGCGCATTGCAAAGATTAGTCCAGTAGGACCACTCATTGGTTGCACACCAGCTAGGTCATAAGCAACCAAGTTAGGCATTGAACGTCTAATTAAAGAAATTAGAACAGGGTCAAAACCAGCTTGATGACCAGCAGCATTTGCACTACCACTAAAACCACCTGAATTACCAGCTGTGTTTGCGTGGTTTGTTGGAACTGCTTCGTTTATAGTTCCAGCTTGAGAGAATGATTGCTCATCTCTTAAAAACTTTTCTTGGTTTTCTAACAGGACAGCGGTGACTGCTCTACGATGAGGATCTTTGATCTCATCAACACCCTCTGCATTAAGCAAAGGAGCCCACTTTTCCTGCAGATGTTCAGCATTGAACATTTGCGTTTACCTCTTGTTGTGTTTGATTAAAATACTAAAATCATTTCTTAGCAACTGCTTGCAATGTCTTAAGATATGCAGCCATTGACCCAGAGACATCTCCCTGTGTATGATCTACAGTCTCAGAAATTGTTTCTCCTGTTGCTTTTGGAGAACTGCTTTGGAAATAAGATTCCCTTAATGTCTCCAACTTTTCACGATATTGACCTTCACTTTCAAACTCAACACTTTCTGCAAGTGAGGCGAGCTTTTCTTTCTGTGTGGCAGCAAGGCCATCAGAAACTGAGTCAAGAATTCCATCAGCAACAGACTCAGCAAGTCTGCCATTTAATGAAACATTCTTCTCTATTTGCTCGTTGAGCTTGGTCTCCATGTCATCTAGTTTTTCTACCATGCTTTCTAGCACATCATATTTATCTTCAGGGATTTGTACATAATGTTCTTCAAAAAGACCCTTCATTCCAGAAAGGAATGATTCAGTCAATTCATTTTTGAGTCCATGCTCAATAGCAAGTTCATTTTCAACGAACCACTCTTCAGCAACATACTCAAGATATTGGTCAACTCTTTCTGCAAGTGCAGTCTTAGTTGCCTCTACCTCTTCTGCAAACTGCTTTTCATATGCAGATTGCAAATCTTCTTTAAGTTCAGATACTTTAGAATTTAAAGCAGCCTCAAAGACTGTCTTTGCTTTCTCTCTGAACTCTTCAGATAACTCCTCTCCACCAAGGAGAGCATTGACATCAGCTTCAATGTCAATTTCTACAGTGTCCTCTTCTACTGTTTCTGGTTGTTCTGTCACTATCTCTTGCTCCTCTGTTTCTACTTCTTCTGGAACATTTGATAGTTTTGAACCAGGTTGTACATCACCAGATTGAACACCTGATTTTGCACCACTATTAACCACATCCTTTACTGTTTTAATCTTAGGCTCTTTGATCTTCGCAGAGTCATCATCTGGTTTATAATTTTCTGGTGTAGGACCACCCAGATCCTCATAACCTACTGATGTTCCACCAGTAGTTAGTTTTGGCATAGGATCTCCAGCTTTTGCATTAGCATTAACTGCAGTCTTGGATTGGTTAGTGCCTACTTCCATTTCTTGTAAATCTCCACGAGACATTTGTAAACCCTCTGATTACCGAGTACTTAAACTATATTTATTTAGATAAATTATAAGTTTGATAAGAAATCATTAAATAGATTCAACTTATGTTCATCTAATTTTTTCTGATCAACTAATGTGTTGATTGTTTTGTATGTTTTTTCAGCATACTTCTCACGAAGAATACCTCCATCCCATACCCAGTCTTTTCCTTCCATGATACCAGATACAAATGCATCTGGTGCTGAAGGATCAGCCACTATATCTGCTGCAGTTGCTAACATAAAGTCTTCACCTACAACATTAATTCCTTCACGAGTTTGCTTCAGTGAACCAATACCCCTAGAAGAAACACCTAACTTTACACCTTCTCCTATCAATGAAGATGCAATTTTACCCATTGGGGTAGAAAGGATTTTTGCTTTACCTACAAAATTAGAACCACTTTCTTTAAGTGAAGTAATTTTGTGAGATACTCTATCAAGATTAACAGTTGGACCCTCTGGATGTCCCAGTTCTCCAAGTGCTCTACCTGATGCCACATGATTCTCATTATAACGAGAAACTTCTCTACGAAGAGTCTCCATAGGATACATACGACCATTTCTGTTCTTTATGTTTCCTTGAAGGAATACTCCTTCTATGTACAGTTGTTTTTTACCGCCTCTGTTTTCAACAATAAATTCAACTGTTTCTATCTCTTCTCTGATTAGTTTCATTATGCTTGTCCTGTGATTTGAACTTGTTGAATGTATACTTTACCAGAACCACTATCAGTTCTAGCAGCTACTTTAAGAGATGCTCTCAAAGTTGCATCTGGATCATTAAAAGTACCACTAACTCCAGAACTGTTATGCTCAACTATGATTCTTTGACCAAAGAAGTTTTCTCCTAGTCCTCTGTCTGGAGCACCAGATCTATTAAATACAGTTTTTACTCTCTTATGAGTAAAATCAAAATCAGTTTGAGATGAACAACTTAAACTAACAAAGTCACCTACTCCAAATGGAGATGATGTTCCTTCTGGAAAATCTAATATGGTGGTTGATCCTTTAGTATAACTAACCACCCTAGCAGATGTATTAGTAAATCCTAATACAGCAGCACTATCTTTTAAAATTATAAAGTCAGTTACAGCTGCAGTAGGTCCAGTTCCAATAGCAACATGTGTATTTTGTCCAGTAGCAACCACTCTAATTGCAGTAGATTTACCAGATATTGGTGCTGACTGCGCAGATGTTGCACTAGTAGTTATTGAAGTTCCTGCTCCAACTGTCCTAAGCGTCATTCTCTTTATACAGAATCATTTTATTTATTTATAATTATTCTTCATCCTCTGGTTCAGACTCTACTTCTGCTTCTCCATTCTGATCATCTCCAGAAATTCTATCAGAGTAATCTTGTATATCCTGTTGTAGTTCAGCTTCTTCCTCTGTCTCTGGTTCATTATCACCAAAGAGTGAGTTTGCTACAGTATCTTTATGAGCACCTATTTTTTCAGCAGACTTAGCATATAGCATATCTTTTATAGCATCACTGATACCTGAAGGACTTTCATCCTGAGTAATCATATCCATTAATTCATCCATTGTTTTAAAATCCTTACAGTTTATTTATTAGATTTCTCCACCTTTAGGCAATTCTGGAGCTTCTGTTGCAGCTCCTTGAGATTCTAAATCTGGTTCTGTTACTGGTTTACCCAGATCACCACCAGAACCTCCTGCCATGTTGGGGTCCATCATCATTGCTGGATCAGGGACTACCCCATCAGCAATCTCCTTCTTCATCAACTTATCTTGTTCAATAATTTCCTCATCAGTTTGACGAAGAATCTTACGTCTTAGATAATCTTGTGAGAAGTATCTACCAACATATGGTTCAGCAGATGCTACCATAGTTAGTCTTTCTGCCATTAATTCAGACTCTTTGAGTTCTGCAAAATGGTTGTCATAGAGGAAGTCATATTGAATATGCTCACTCATTATTTCCCAGTCTTCTGGGGTAATGACATTTTTAAGTAATAGTTGTGTCTTAAGAATATCATTGAATAGATTAGAAAATCTTTTTCTTAATCTACCCACAAACTTAGAGAACTTAACTTCATCTCTAAGTATTTCAGATGATCTTCCTAAGTTAAAACCACTTTCTCCACCTATTCTACTAGGAGGAACATTCAATGACTTATATAATTTTTCTTGGAAATACTTGATGTCTGTGATCTCTCCTAAGTTTTGTCCACCTGGCAGTGTAGTAATCTCAGTTCCTCTACCACCCTCTCTTCTAGGAAGCCAAAAATCTTCCAACATGGACATATATTTCTTATCATCTCTAATCTCACCAGTGTCAGCATTATAAACCATCTTATTACGATACCTCATCATCACATCTCTGAGGTATTGTTCTGCCTTAATTTTTGGAAGATTACCTACATCAATGTAGAAAATTCTTCTTTCTGGTGCTCTTGATAATCTGTATATAACAAGACTATCCTCAATCATTCTAAGTTGATTGACTGCTTTGATTGCTTTATGTAGGTATGATAAATTTGATCCTTTGTTTCTATCTACTAATCCACTTGTGCAATATGCAACAGAATCTCTAGTAAATTTAATCCCTTTGTTTCCACCAGTCATAGCTGATGGTAATTGAGAAGGATAAGTTGACTTAGGACTGTATACAAAATACTCTTCAATCTCAGGAAATTCATATTCCATAGGATTGTCATTATTAATATTTGCTAGTCTTGCATTCTTATCTTGCTTCTTTTGTTGTCTTACATAACGCATTTTCATTGCGTCAATGTATCTTAATTCTACTATTCCCTCCTCTGGTTTTTTAAAATCAATTACTTTATGATAATACAATCTACCATCTATGTACCAATTTCTATAAATTTCATGTGCCTTTTTATCAAAATCTAGTAGATCTTTGACTGCCTTAAACTCTTCTCTAAGTCTTTTCTTTATTCCATCACTAGCATTTAAGTTTGATAATTCAATTTCTACTGGAGAATCATTAGTGTCTGATACTATAGCTTCATTTACTATATCTTCTATTGCACTATCACACTCAGGGTGTAGTGCCATTTCTCTATATCTTTTTATTAGATCAAATTCAGTCCTGTATACACCCTCTATATCTACATACGATCCAAAAAAACCACTAGTCAAGTAGTGGTCAGATCCATCTGCATTATTTTCAGGAACTGGAGATACCACACCAGGTGATATCTTCTCAGTATCCTCTATAGAAAATCCAAATAACCTTGCCATTATTAAAAGTTAACCTTATATGTTTATTTATTATGCTCCAGAACCTGCTGCCTCAGGGAACCAGTATTGTACTTGGAAGTCAACTGTAAATTCTTCTATGGCATCAGAACTATCATATGATAGATCAATAGAAGAAACTGTGCTTGGGAAAATATCCACAAACTTATATTGAGCAAGAATATTACTATCAGTAGCAGGACTATTAGAACCTTGCTGACTAGTTACATTTCTGCCTAGTTGATATACAGTTGCTTGTCCCATATATGATGAAGGATCAGTTAAACCTGATGAATCTCCATACTGTGCTATGTTTTGAGCCCATGCTTGGAATGCTCTGTAGTGACCAAAATCTTGATCATTGATTACTGTAACAGTCCAAGGGTCAAATGTTCTATCACCAGCAACTTTCATTACACGTCCCCTAAAAGGAACTTCTAATACACCTACATTTGATGCAGGTAATTGAGCTGCTTTACATAAAAATCTAAATCTATCTCCATCAAATTGACCATCACCATCACCTTGTATTCCAAGGTTTACTGTGTCAGGAAAATTGACTTGCACCTCAAACAGATTGGGGCGAGTACCACCTCCAATCAGTTTGGATTTAAATTGAGAAATAGTTCTCTGTGGGATTGTTGCCATTTTTTAGAATCTCCTTTGGTTATTTAGATATGATAAGTTAAACTCGACCTGCTACTTCTTCAAAGCTAACACCAGTTCTGGTGGCAACAAATGTAAGAGTAACATAGTTGATTGATCTAGCAGGCTTCAAGAAGATGTCTGCTCTAAATTCATTATTATCAATCACATCAGGAGTGTTGTTTGTCTCATCACAAATAACTAGGAAACCATTTAGTCCCCTCTTTGCCTCAACATCCCTTAGGAATGGTTCAACAATATTAACAAAATTTGCTCTTGTAACCTGATCATTAAGTTCAAATAGTTGTGCTTCTGCTGCTTTCTGTAGTGACTGTTCAATTGTTAGGAATAACCTTCTAACATTGATTCTATCAAATGCAGATGCAAATGCCAAACCAGTTTTATCTCCAAAGAGTAGAATACCAGTTCCAGGTTGATTAACTATAGAGTTAATTCTAAGAGGATAAAGTTGATCTCTTTGTGCTTTATTTGGATTGTATGCAAGTTTAATTGCATTATTCAAGATTCCTCTTTGCTGTCCAGCAGGTGAGAACCAAGGGAATGAATTAACACTTGTTCTTACCATCAATCCAGCAACATCACCATTGGTTGGGATGAATCTGAATGTGTTGTTGAACCTATCAAACATGTACTTATATCCAGTATCAAATACTGCGTATGATGATGAGGATAAAGGACTATAGAATTTAATTATGTTGTCTGTTTGAGTGTCTGTATTTGTGATATTGACAACTCCAGTTCTGTGAGGTGAAATGACTGCCATGCAATCTTTTCTCTCACCAGCTATAGAAATTAGTTTATTTGCCTTTGCTTGAGAGTCATTTATGCCACCTAATCCAGGTCCCATGATTAAGTAATCAACTGCTATCTCATCCTTATTAGAGAATAAGTTATAAGATGTGATTAGATTGCCAAGAGTTGCTTGGAATCCACCAGTAGCAGAGTAATCTGCACCAGCAGTAAGTGTGTATGTATTATTTCCAACTACATTGAAAGTAATACCTTGTGCATTTCTATTCCATCCACCAGATGCAGTAGTTATAGGAGTATAACCAGAACTGAAACCTGATGCAGCAACAAAACCATCTGAACCATCTGATGGATCATCTCCTGCATAGATGTATTGTGAATAGAGTGCTAACCAATCTTTATAGAATATCTTCTGAGGTGCATTTTCTGAAGAAACTGCATCAGTTGCTTTAGATAAGTTTAAATTTTTCTCAAGAATATTGCCTTGTATTCCTGTTACATCACCTAGATCATCTACAACTACTACATGCATTCCATCATTCTTGGAAGATCTATCATTTGCCCATACAGTTGTATCTGGTCTAGGAGAAATTGCCTTCCAGAATACTGTTGAGTTTGTTAATCCAAGAGTTTGCTCATCATACCAATCTTTAACAAAGTTGCCACCTACAGTAGCAAATGTGGCAATGCCTGTAGCAGAAGAATTAATAATACTAATGGTATTTCCTGCTATGAAAGATCTTGCTTGATCTCCTTGAGCATAAGTTATATCAGTTGAGACTCCAGCAGTAGTAACCCTATTGGTAATCTTAACATCAATAGTTGTTGCTCCAAGTCCAGTAATGATACCTTTGAGGTGTCCTGTAAACTCAGAAGTTCCTCCTACTCCTGCTATGATTTCATTAGTAAGTGAAACACTAACACCCATACCAACTGATACACCAGTTGTTGTTCCTATACCAATTCTTTGATCTGCTTGGTTGTCAATGGTACAAACCTTAAGGTTGTTTGCCCATGTACCAGGTGTTTTAGCAGCATATCCAAATGTTTGACCTACACCAGCATAGTTTGCTATGTAATCATCATAGTTCTTGATTTTAAGATCAGTAACATTAACTTGATGAGATCTGTTGCCATTAGCATTTACTAGATCATCATCATCAGTTCTTGCTACTTTGAGAACTCCTCCATAAGAAAGGAAGGATGAAGCACTCATCCAATACTCATATTGAGCATCAGTTCCTAGTGGTTTTCCAAAAGTTTTAATTAACTCAGTTTCATTTGTAATGTCAATAGCTTCATCAATAGGTCCAATTTCAAATGGACCAGCAATGGCGCCAATGTTATCTAATACATTTTCTGCTCTCCCTACAGTCAGATCCACCTCCCTTACTAATACTCCAGGAGATAATTGTGGAGTCGCCATGTCGTCTAGCCTCGTCTCAGTTTATCTAAAAATATTTATTGTTTTCTATGTTTTCATTGGGGAAACAATACATGAACACTACCAATCTGGATAGTTCCAATCTGTATGAGGATCTGATTTTTTTCTAGAATCAACAATTCTTCTTATGGTGCATACTTTGCATTCATATGAATAAGCAGATGCCAATGTCCCTCTATCTTTACGTGTCAAGTAAAATCCATCTATTAAATTTTTTGTTTCTTTGCATACTCTACACCTTCTATCAGAAAGTAATAAGTGTCCTAGTCTTATTTGACTATCTAATTCCACTACTTATAATCCCACATATAAGAACGATCACCATATTCATCAACATTCCAAGAACCAGGTGTTCCTGCTAATCTATCTAATTCTAAACTACCATTATCTATTTTCCATGTATCTCCATCAGAATCAACAAATGTTTCATCATCTAATCCATCCATAATAAAACCAAATGGAGACATGTCTTGTTCTATCTGATTCTTCTGCTCTTCATACAATCTCTTTCTTACATCTTGATCAGTAAGTTCTTTGAAATAATCCTGTGCTACTAACCATGCATATATGACAAGACACATAGCAAGGTCATCATTACATCCTTCCTCTGCCTCAAATGAATTATGTTTTTGAATGAAGGTAGTCAGTTCACTCAATATCTCATAGTCTTTAAAAGTAACTTTATCTTCTTCTATTAAAGTTTTTAAGTTAAGAGAACCAACCTTTTTAACAGTCTTAGACATCTTAACTCCTAGTTGAGTCTTCTTGCCAGAAAATCCTTGACCTACAATTTGACCTGCTCTACCACGCATAGAACACATCAATAAATTTTCATACTCTAAATCAAAGTTAAGAATAGAAGCAACTTGATCTCCTACATCATTTACTTCACATAATATAAATCCATCATTATAACTTTTTGCTACTTCCCATATGATATTAGGGAATAGCATAGGTTTGATTTCATTGTTTCTATACTTTGCTACTACTCTATGTGGGAACTCTGTAATATCAATGACAATAAAAGCAGAGTAGTCTCCTCCAACTCCTCTTGCTACGTCTACTGTCAGAACATAATCATGATCTGGTTGAGATACCTCATATACATCTAATCCAGCACTTCTAGTTCGTGGTTCATCATATACTAGTGCTCTTAACTTACTAGGAGAAATAAGAGTATCAACAGATCCTAAAAACTCACACTCAAACTCAACTTTAAACTGTGCCTCTGAAGTATTGGCAATGGTAGATTTCTTCCACTTCTCATCCCTGCCAGGCACTTCACTCCAATGAACATCAGTTGGAATATATTCATTCTTAGCTTTCTCAGCATCATGCCACAACCTATAGAAATGGTTCATACCATGAGGAGTAGAGACTATAATAACTTTAGTGCTCTTACCTGAGGTAATAGTAGGATAAACTGAACTGAAGAATGAGTCAGCAATATGGTTAGGAACAAACGCAAATTCATCCAAGAATAGAATGTTAAATGACATACCCCTAACAGCAGATGCTGATGTGGAAGCAGCAAGAATTTTAGAACCATTCTCTAGTTCTAAACTTCCCCTGTTCCATGCTATGATACCCTGTTGCATCCACTTAGGTAAATTCTCATAAGCAGTTTGCAACCTACCTAGCAGTTCTCTAGCAGTGGCTGCTTTGTTAGCTAGTATACCAACATTGACACTATCATTAAAAACAACATAGTGTAGCAGATATGCCACACAGGTGGTAGACTTACCTGTCTGTCTAGGCATCTTACAGATATTGAATCTGTTCTCATGGAAGTTTTTAATTAACTTCTTCTGGAAATGATAGGGTTTAAATGGTGTCAAACCCTCATCAAGACTTACAATCTTGACATACTTCTCTGCAAAATAAATTGGATCATTTCTACATGCATAAAATTCAAGTATTTGCTCTTGAGTAAACTCTTGAGAAACATTTGCTTTTTTTAGATTGGGATTGCCTAGATAAATGTTGTCTGCCATGATAACCTCCTACATCATTTCATATTTGCCAAACTTAAGATCATGATCTCTAGTCTTTATAGTCATATCTATAATTCTTTCTAACTGTTTAACTTTTTTCTCTAAATCTTTAGTACGCTGATCCTCCTGTTTGGAGGAGTGGTTCTCCTGGTTCATAGGTTGAAACTTGGTAATTCCAGAGTTTTGCGCCAGGATACACTTTTACCACTTGATCCTGAACTTCTCTGCGTGATGGTTTTTTGATTGAAGGGAAAAACATTTTTAACATGTAGTTTTTGCCTCTCCAAGACAAATAAACGTCAATGACATTTCCTATTCTAGACCTTAACTTAGTAGCCTCTCTAAAGGAAATCATTATATTTAAACATCATTTACTTTAATATTTATTAAAATTTATACTTGCAGTGCTGTAAAAATAACTTTGAATGTAGTAGAACTTGATGATGCAGGAAATCCAAGCAATCTCAAAGCACCACTATTAATATCAGTAGAGAAGGTTGCTATACCTGTTGGTTGGTTGAGAGTTCCAAATTCATTCATGTATGTATTAGTGCCATCATGAATAACATTGATGGTTGTCATATTATAATTAGACCCTTGAACTGCTTGTATCTGATAACTCACAGATCTATAAGTAGATGCACTAATAGACATCACAGTTGCTTGTCCTGTAGCAGAAGTAGTTAATATACCAGACTGAATATCACCAGCAATTAATTCTAGATTGGTAGCAGAGACTGGTTCAAAAGTAAACTCCTCTTCTGTAGCATTGTATCTTAAAAATCTACCATCTCCTAGATTAGAATCATCTACATCATCTAATCCAGTAAGAGTGCTGCTTCCTAATGAAGTAGAAGCAATACCAACCCATCTAGAATTATCTCCATCATATATCAATAAATCATTATTGGTAGCATCAAAATTTACATCATCAAGATCCTTAATAAATCCAGCACCACCTCCACCAATAGTGTATAACTGCTGCTCAACTCTGTTTACAAATAATCTATAGTTTGCTGCTAAGTCTTGAAGAGTAGCAAACTTCTGATCTGTGGGAGTAAGAGGATCATCTCCTTGTTTCTCAGATGGATCAGGTGCAATAGGACGATTGTTAACTATCTCCTCACTCAAAGTTTCTTGAGTTCCTTTTATATCTTTTACAATTTTATAAAGTTCTGCAATATTAATGGTATGAGTTTCTGCTTTGTCACTTAATTTTTTAATATCTTTATCATAGTATTTTACCTCTGGCAAATTAGCAACTTCTTCCTTCAATCCATTAAAGTAGTCTTTTATTTCTTTATTAGCATCTCTATACTTACTATTAGATTCATTAATCTTCTTTTCAATATTTTGTTTTGCTTCATTCAATTTACTCAATACACTCTTCTTCAATAATCTATCATCATCTTTAAATTGATTCCTATGCTCATATATTTTAAGAGCAGTTTCTTTTAGTTCCTCATATATTTTATCTTTAGTTTCTTGCAGATACTTCTTTACTTCTTTAATCTCAACTTTCTTTTCAAAATCTTTGGTGTCAAAATTTTCTGTTAGATTCTCAATGTCTTGATTGAATGTATCTTTGAGAGTTCTAAGATTATCATTGACTTTATCAAAGTCATCATCTATGACACTAAAAGTTTTTCCAATCCAAGAAAAATCAGGAACTTCATTTACCTCATTGACCCACTTAGGAAATTTAGGAATATCTGCTCTGACACCATCTATGCTTTCTTTTAAAGATTCTATATCACTTTCATAGTATCTTACTTCTGGAACTTCTGGAATGCTTTCTTTAACTTGCTCTATATGAGTAAGGAGTTCTTGCAACTCATTATCATATGATTTTATTTCAGGTATCTCAGGAATACTTTCTTTTACATCATTGACTAGACGTAATAACTCAGGCCAAGGAGGAACAATGTCTTTTACTTCTGCAAAAGTTTCTCCATTAGCATCTTCTATGGTTTGTGTTTCTTCCTCTACTTCTATATAACCTTCTACTGAGGGTAAATCTTCTTCTTCTAATAAGTCAGCAACTGACGGAAGTTCTTCTAAACTCTCTGAAAAGTCGTCAATAGATGGCAAATTTTTATAGTCGTCAGACATGTTATGAGTATCTTAGTACTTTGGGATTTCTCTCCCTATGTTTTATTTAGAATCTTTTGGAATGCTATTCTTTAATAATTTTTGCAACTCTGCAGTTGATCCAACAAATAAAGCATTGTTGACAGTGTTGGGACCTTTAGATACTTTATCTTCTTCTACATCTTTTAATTTCTTTTGCAAATCCATAAGTTTGTCAGTAGCATCAGATACACTCTTGATCAACTGACCAGCAACTTCATATGCTCTAGGCATTTCGCTATCCTGAGCTAGCTCAAGAATACCATCAATTGCCTCTTGCCCCTTTTCTATTATACTGTATAGATTACCTCTTGTATATTCATAATCTCTTTCTATATCTGACCTTTCATGCTTCTCAGGTTTAGTAATTCCAACTTCAGTAGTTTCAGTAGAGACTACTTCCCCAGTGACATTAAATGCATCATTTAATTTGTCAAAGTTTTTAGTCATTAGATGGTTCCATCAAATCCAAAGTCATCACCAAATTCTATGGCACTATTATCACTAGCAGTGATAACTTTAATTTCTGCACCAAGAACATGAGATGCTGCAGTGCTGTTGTCTTGTGCTCTCTTGACAGTTAGTGTTGTGCCAGAGATAGACTCTACAAACATCTCCTCTTGATCTATGTATATGTAATTAGTTTTCTGTATGCCATCTACACTGTTAACACTAAAGATTGCCACTTTATCATCTATGTTCTCACTTAGGTTTGTGGTGACTGTATCACCATATGCCTTAGTTGCTCTAGGTACAACACTATAAGTAACTTCCCTAACTGGAGTTGTAGTTTTAGAACCAGCAACATATCCAATAGATGCCTTTTTGATAATATCTTTGGATACATCTGTGTTGACTGGACCAAAGAAATATGTCTTGGCAGTAAATCTCATAGTATAGATTAATGCTCTTCTAGTGGAGAAATCACTCTCATAATCATCACTAGTAGTAATTGAATTTAAAACAATGGGAATATCTCTCTTCTCTCCAATAGTATCAACTAAGTCTACTGATACAGTGTAAGCAGGTTGAAAATATGGAAGTATTTGCTCTACTATCTGAAGCATATCATCATTTAATTTAGTAAAAATACTAAGTTCAAAATCTAAATTATATGGTACAGGAAGATATGTTTTTGCTATTGTACTTTTATCTCCCTTTACACCTTTTAAAAATGTTTGTGTGGTTGTAGATTTTCTGGATGGATCATAATTCAGACCATTCATTTCAAAAGACATTCTAGGTAAACTGATCTGAACAGGTCTGTTTAGATCTGGAACTTGCTCCAATCTTGCTAAAAATTTCTGAGTGGGACCATATGCTAGAGGAACCTTAGTGGTGCTAACAACAGAATCATCACTACTAGTATGTTGTATATTTACGTTATTAAAGATAGAACCAAATGATATAATGGTTCTTCTCATTATTTCGTGATAAAAATACTCAAACATTTTTATAATCCTTTTATATTGTATTTATGGCATTCCAAATGGATTAGACTCTGTAAAGTCTAAGATGTCATCTGCAGCACTTTGTATTGGCGTATTCTCTGCAAATCCATCATCATCATTTGTAGCAGCAACTATCTGATACTCATAAGTAGCACCTGATGTACCACCTGTGATAACTTCTCCAACTGTAAATTCACCACTTGTGATAGAAACTTTAAGTTCTCTAGTAGATGCATCCCATGATTTGACTCTAGCAGTTGTGCTACTTGCAGCACCAGTCACAACTTCATTGAATATGTAATTTCCAGAACCACCTGTAAATGGTGAAGTAACTGTTGCAGTAGGAGCACTAGTATATCCAGAACCACCATTAGTAATTCCAATCTGAGTAACAATACCAACTGTGTTACCACTACCTACATACGCAATTGCAGTTGCTGTTGTTCCTGATCCTGGTGCTGATGAGAAAGTGATTGTTGGTGCAGTAGAATATCCACTACCACCAGTAAATGTAACAACTCCTAGTGTGCCATCACTGATTGTAGCAGTAGCAGCAAAACCTGCTCCTCCACCACCTACAACAACTACACTTGGAGCAACTGTATATCCAGAACCTGGATTGATGATATCAATTCTTTGTATTTTAGAAGACTTAACTCCATCATAATCAACTATGTCATCTGTCATAGATGCTATACCAATAGCAGTTATTCCTCCTGCAGGTGCAGATGATATTGCTACCCTTGGGAGACTAGTATAATCCTCTCCTCTGTTAGATATAGTAACAAAAGATACTCCACCATCCACTATGCCAGTTGTAAGCACTGCAGGTGTTCCTGATGCCACTAGAGTAAGTGTCTCAATGTAACCTGCTTTCTCTAAGTTATCATCAATATCACCCACTCCTGTGTCAACCACCTCATCCTCATATCTGTAAAGCTCACATCTAAGTTCATATACATAATTCTTCTTTAACTGGTAGAATGGTTTTTCATGTTCTACAAATTTAATCTCAAATAACCTATCTCCTAGTGGGAAATATACAAGATCTCCCTCTTTTGGTCTAGTTGCTAATTCTATATTTGGTATATTTTTGATTAGTGGCGTAATATAATTTTCAAACCTATCTCTTGATATAACCAAAGTTAAATCATCAAGTGCCTGAACACCAAACTTGGATAGAAGAGAACCTTGTCCTTCATAACCATCAAAGGTATCTACATATGCTTCAAGTGGTATTGCTTCTTCAAATTTAGATTCTATGACCTCCTGTATTACAGTGTTTTTGGTAATGTATCTTCTAGGAATGTAGTAAATCTCCACTCCATACATTTTAATCTGTTCATTGATTAAACTTTGAACTAGATTTTGTTCACCAGAAGACCCTTGTAGAAAGAAAGGATTGAGTGCCATATTATTAACCTATCATATCTAGTGGAGGAAGTTCATAAGTATTAGACATCATCTCTCTTATCTTATCTAAGTCTTTTTCAGCATCCTCATATATCTCTCTTCCATTTAACTCTACTCCACCTGGCAATTTAACTCCCTGAAACTTCATGAGATTTTGCCCCCACTGTCTCTTGATAAGTGCAGTAGCATATGGTTTTAAGAATGAATCATTATAGACTCTAGGATATGAATCTGGATCTAGAAGTGTAAAACAATCAATTACTAGATGATCATCAACAGATAAACTACCCCAGTCAAGGTCTAAGTATAATCTATCTTGTCTCTTGTTAAATCTTATCTGCTTCTCTGTGGTAAGTAAAAAATTAATATCTTCCAAATAAGTTTTTACCATAGCGTATGAAAGAAGTTCAGTAGCACCCCAATAATATATGTCATTCAAAAACAACTGATACTTCACACTAAACATATTGTTAGTGATGGTGTTACTTCCATCAAAGTGAAAAATTTTAGTTACTCCTAATACTTCTGGAGGAATAGGAAGGAAGTTGCTATTCTCAGTATATCCAAATTGAGTTGTTACTCCTACTGTAGTATTAACTGTGGTAGTTGTTATACCTGCACCACCAGTTGCCTTTCCTCTATCAATATCTTCTTGTGTTATCTTATACTTTAAATAGGTTTGATATACACCATCAAAGTGTCTCTCTTGAAAGTATTGAATAGCATCATCTATCAGATCATCTATTTGCTCATCAGCAACATTTATTTCTAGAACAGGCGCACCAAGTTTTCTTTTGCAGTAATCAATGAGCTCTGATCTAGTGGAAGGTTGCGCCATCTATCTACTTTACTATTATAAGTTTATTTATGGTGCTGATGAAATACCAGATATTACTAATACATCTCCTGACACTATTCTAAAAATTGATGATCCAGATCCAACCAATACATCATATACATACCTACCTTCTTTTAAATTTCTAGTAGCAGTAGATCCTAATGACAATCTAAACTCCCCACCCTTGGCACTGGTGAATCCAACATTGAATGTTGCTTGAGCACCTAGTGTAGCACCAATAGCAACACTCTTTGCAAGTTGAGCAGAACCAGTATATCCAGTAAAATCAAAAGCAGTTCCTGAAGTTCCAACTACAGTAT
>Ga0208159_1000436_pt1 | contig 17045 bp, 8 predicted proteins | sample 9_EtaG_FD_184082 | JGI IMG/M metagenome (GOLD analysis project Ga0208159, IMG submission 184082) | Marine viral communities from the Subarctic Pacific Ocean - 9_ETSP_OMZ_AT15188 metaG (SPAdes) (version 2) | ecosystem: Environmental > Aquatic > Marine > Oceanic | place: Pacific Ocean | collected... | reverse complement strand
GTATCTAAGAACTCAAACACCTCTTGGTCTTTAGTCGTTGCATCAATAGGAAGATTAAACATCTTTCTAATCTTATCGATAAATTCTTTTATGGCTTTTTTAGCTTTCGATGTAAATGTGCCATAGTTTTCAGAAAGAATACCAAATAACTCAGCTATATACTCTTCGTTTTTCCTCTTCTCTGAATACTTCTTTACAAACTTATCTAGTTCTTGAGACACCTCTGGACCAACTGATTTCTTAACAGAATCAATCATGTCATTTACAGCAGCCTCTACATTCTTGTCGGTCTTTAATCTATTGACTAATATAGCATGCAGAATCTCGTGACCTACCGTTGTTAATTTAGCCTTAGGAAGGTTTATATGTATAGTATTAGTTGTTGGATCAAAAACACCTCTAACAGTCTTGTATCCGGTCTCTTCTCTAAATGTATCGTAATTAGAGTGTATTAGTATTCTTAAACTAGGCATCACCTTACTAAGGGCATCACTAGCCTTTTTAGCCATCTCCACAATTCGCCTCTGTCGCTTCTTATTTCTTTCAGATATAGTAGAGTCGCCCAATATAACAGAAACGCCATCAGAGACACGTAGAGTGCCTTCAGGTGGATTCTCGCCAAAGTAACCATCTGTTTCAACACCTCTTTCCCTAGACCTTTTCAATATGTCAAGAGCCTGGTCACCCGCAAACTTTTTAGTTCTGTTTTTTTCTAGCCTATTTATTTCAGCAAGGGCTTGTTTCTTTGTTAATTCACCCTTTCTTAGTTTCTCATTAACCTCTGCCTTTTTCTTGTCGATGTTTAAGTCTTCAAGTATAATAACAGTGCTTCCTTTCTTACCTTTCGACTCCTTGATAACTCTAAAATCCCCATCTGGCGTTGATACAATTCTACCTTCAATTCTTCGGTCTTCCTGAATATTAAAGTCAGATATGGATGACATCATTACATCTTCAGTGTTGCCAATCTCTACAACCTTCTTTTTCCTTTTCTTTCTTTGGTTTAACTCCTCTGTTTTTGTATCTAGCTGAGACTGTAACTTAGCCTTCATGCCTTCGTCGTCAATATCCTCAATGGTCTTAGTTAATGTCTCAACCTCTTGTTCTAAACCAGAAACATCCTCTTCTAACTCCATGCTTTCAAAGATGACCGTACCCGGATTATTAGGGTCTTGCTTTATAACGCCCCTTTCTCCGTCTATCGTAACCTCTTTACCTATTACATTTCCTACCGTCCTCTTGTCTTTATCTACTTGACTTGTTTCCTTCTTCTCAGTTTGGAATATGCTATCAAGTTCATCCATTCTATTTTCCGGTACTTTTTCAGTCTCTTGTTCAATAACTTGTTCAACTTCAGTACCATCTAACGTATATGTATAATACTCATCTAGTGACACCTCTTTCTTTTTCCCAATCGGTAGACCAAAGACAGTGTCTCTAAATGTTACATCCTGATCTCCCCTTTCTACCTTCTCTGCACGATCACGATACTGCTCAGGTACGTCCTCTAATGTCTCAGCATAAAACACTTGACTCTCCCCGGATTGCATATTCAAGACATCAGAAACAGATACTTCAGCATCTACTTCGTCTAAAACGGCATCAATTCTAGACTCTATATTTTTGAGTTCCTTTTTGTCATTCTTATTGAACACATCATCAGTCCTTTCAACTTTTTCAGACAAAGACTGATGCTCCATTAGTAATCCTAATAGCTGTTTTTTCTTACGTGGATTTTCAACTCCCTCCGGCATTTTTTGCAACGCCCCATTTAGCCTATTGTAATCACCCAATATTCTATCCTTTTCTTTCGTTGTAATCTCTCCATTTACTACTTGCTGTTCAAGTTTAGAAGTAACAAAGTCTAAGTACTTACTATCCTTTGACATAGCTTCAAAAATCTTAAACGTATTGTCATCTATTTCAGAAAGTTCTTTTGTACCTAAAGAATATGACAGTGCTTTTGGTGTAGCCATCATAGCACCACCCATACCCTCAGCAATACCAGCCATGAAAACCTGCTGAACAGCCTCTCCTATGGTTTCAGGTGTCTCAAACATGTCAGTACCTTTTACTGTATTGTAAAGCTCCTTCAGACCTATGTCAGCAACCTCTTGTAATGCACCTGTTTCAAACTCAGCAACACCACCAGTACCCATTCGTAATAGACCCTTTGCCGTCAAAGATTTTACTTCTTGGCTTATAAACTCATTGACAGTTCGCATTGACGCTGGATTACGATTGAAAGCACGATATATTAATGATGTCATTGGCTTCGACTTCAATACGTTGGTAAAACCAAATTTCTCCAATGCACCAACAGCACTACCAATAGCCAAAGAAACGCCCATCTTTTCCATTTCAGATACATTGTCAAACTCAGGGTTATCCCTCATCTCTTGATTTACGTATTGAGAAGACATCGCAATAGTTCCAATCATGCCACCCGCATATGCTGCAGGTAAGAACTCTACCACACCAAAAAATACATTACCTACACCTTTTGCACTAAATAAATCAGCCTGCTGATAATCTTTTAAGTATTCCTCTGTAGATGTTCTGCCAAGTACAGAAAAAGGAGCTTCTTCTGCCATCTCTACCAATCCTTTGTCTAAGTCTCTAGACTCTAACGTAGCGATATCTGAGAATGGATTAACAAACTTCTCCTCTTTACCATACTTTACCTCTTTTAATACTTCGTCAAAGTCTTGACCTTTTTTATACGTCCTACTCAATCCAAAAGCTATAGGTATTGACACAAATTCAGATCCAAAACCTAATAGCTTTCCTACTGATGATTTTAATTGGTCATATGTTTGCCCAAAAAAAGTACCTTGCTCTCTTCTCATAAGAGCATACTCGCCAACCATTGCGTCATATTCTTTACCTTTTTCGCTTAGACCTTCTTTTATACTAGTTATTTCGGCTTCTAACTTAGCGTAGTTTTCTTTTCTTGCAGCTAGTTCTTGGAACTCAGGCGTGCCTTTTTGAACTTGTTTAGACAACCTATTTAACTCGTCTCTTTCTTGGTTTAACTCCTTTTCCTTTTGTAAATACGTTTTTGCTTGAGCATTAAAGCCTTTAGTGTAATCATCTAACTCTTTTTCATTGATGATTTTCTTTTTGGTCTCATCTACATTTATAGATACATCTCTATTTTGCTTTATGAATGACTTTATTTCAGACTCTTGCTCTTCAGATCCAAACACTAAATTCTCCAATCCTAAAAAGTCAATTGCTTTTGGTATATTTTTTATAGTAACAACCTTCTCTTCTCCATTAGGAGCGGTTATTTTAACGTTGTCTCTAATTCCAGCTTCTTCAAACTTAAAATTATAATCACCAAATAAAGCATTAAGTTCGGGAACTAATTCTTCTTCACTTTTGTTAGCAACATCTATCCTACTAAGCTTATCTTTTAATATCTTAGTTTGCTCATCTTCTGGTAAAACACCAAAAGACTCTTGATACTCTTCAAGTGTCGGTGGAGCTTCTTCAACAGGTTTCTCAATCTTCTCTGAACCATCCGATATACCATCTTCCAATTCTGAATCGAAATTTTTTTTTTCGACTAATGTCTCTTCAGCTACTGGTTGTTCATTGAAACCTACTAAGGTCTTAAAGTCATCGACATTTTTGGTGTATCCCTCCTTTATAGACACTTCATACATTGTATTAACAGCATCATTATTTGAAGCCATTAAAGTTTTAAAATCATCAATAGATTTACCATACCCTTCTTTTTGGGCTAAACCATATAAAGTATTTATTGCTTCTTCGTTCATTACGTTTAAAAGTTTGTCATAGAACCTCCAGTAGTAGTTGCCCCTGCTTGAACCGCATCTTTGTTCCCAAGTTTTATCATCATGTCAACTACTAGGTCTAATTTAGTTTTCCCATCAGCGTTTTGAGATTTATCATTCATTATATCATCAACAGTATAGTTTTTACCATTTATAACTAATACAGTAGAGTCCGCATCCTTTTTAGCACTATTCAAAACTTTTGAATAATCACTAGCAGCAGAAATTATCTTTCCAGCTACTTCATCTCTATTTACAACATCTTCACCATATGTTCCCTTATTAATTTCTAAAGGAATTAAATCAAATTGTTTCTTAGCATTAGCCATACCCGTGCCATCATAAAATACATAATCAACCCTATTACCTCGTTGATCGGCTACATACATATTTGTCACTCCACCACTAGGAGCTGTTCCGACAGTAAGGCTTAACCTGTCATCACCAACAAGGTTATTATTGTATTGACCATAAACCCTAGACGTTACAGTACTTATACTTTCAGCCCTTTGCGTATCGTTTGTCATCCCTGCCAAAGCAGATTTATTAACTTCTCCGTAAGCGGCATCCAACTCAGTCATTACTACATTACCGTCATCATCTAAACTATATATCTTCATATTCGGAACAGAAAAGTCAATAGTTCTTCCCGCTTGGTTTATCTCTGGATTGAACCCATTAGTTTTTCCGTAACCTTCGCCCCAATGCTTTTTACCTAACGCCTCTAGTTCATCGTTGCTTAAAACATCTTTCAATCCCTTAGGCAATATAAAGTTGATTGCAGTTACATAATCTGAAGGCTTCGAAAAGTTAATATCTTCTTTGAAAATTTTACCTCCTTTGTCGTTTCGGTAATATACAGTCAGCCCTCCAGGTTTTTTGTCAATATTAATCACAGCATTACCTTGATCATCAACTATTGGATTATTACCTATCAATGCATCATTAGCTGCTTGAGAAGCCGATGCATTAGAACCAAATTTAGACATATTGACCCAATGACGCATGTATGTGTCTATTTTATTTCGCTTTTGTTTCATTTCTTCTTCAAGCTCTTTCGTCGCTGTTGGTGTAAACGCTCTATTACTAGTAGAAGCAGTTGCCTTAACATCAATCTGCGCACGTATATTTGTTCTCAATGCCTCTTCTACTTGTTTTTCTTGCTCAGGCTTAAACACTGGAACACCCTCCTTACTACCTTTAGATGTATCTAAATATACATACCTACCTGTCTTGTCATTCTTAAACTGCTCATAATTATAAGTAGGTTCAATTTGCTGTCCATCTTTAGATTTAATATTAAAATCAGTAAGTAATGACATGGTGTTGTTTGGATTACTCATAAATGATTTAATAGTGTTGGTTTCCCATTTTTTATAACCATTTACCATTTGTTCATCTCCCGGAAGATAGTAATTACCCTTTTTAGCATCTGAGTTTTTTATGATTGTATTTATACCACCTTCATACTTTGCCGCAGAAATAATAACTTCTTCCATCTCACCCAATGTACCTACTGCTGCTTGAGTTTTACCTTCTAAGTCAAATTTATCAAACTTACCCTGTAGTCTATTTCTAAGCTCATTTACAGTCATAAAGTCATTAGGGTCTTTACTCATTTCATAAACACCATCTTTATTTTTCATCATTTTAGCAATAGACACCTTGAAATTAGTAGGGTTAATCATTGCTCTTGTGTTTTGGAAATTAGCCAATCCCTCAGCTTGACTCAACTGCCAAAACTCTCTATATGATGACTCTTCATTTTTCCATCTCTTCAATCCCTCAGAGTATGCTGTTTGATATTCTTCGGCAATCTTAAACATCTGATCTGTCCCACTGACTAAATTATCCCTAGCAAGAACATAGTCTTTAACTTTTAACTGACCGCTTTTTAGCAATCGCTCTTGCATTAACATTGCTTGTGTTGCATCATTTGAGAAGTTAGACATATACTCATTAGCATCAGTATACTCACCTTGTGGAGCATTAGCTAGTTGCTCCTCATAAGCTCTTGTTGCATCTTCTAATGCTTGTTTCTTATTCTCACGAAGCTGTACTTCGGTTTGCAACATTGTCGTAATGTCCTTACCGATTTGTGACCAATCAACAAAGCTGTCAGCCTCTCTCTCTGCGTATCCGTAAAATGTCTTTGCCATAGGTTACCTTCTGTTTATATTAAATGGGTCTAGTGGATTGTAAAAACCTGGTTGAGGACCATACTGTTCGCCTCTAAACTGAAATGGAGTAAAAGATCCTTGCCCGGGATAAAAAGTAGTTTGAAGCTCTAGCGGGGGAATGGGAGTCCTATAATCCATACCCATTAATGATTGATATGCTTCAGCAGGATCGATCTTAGAAAAATCCTTGTATTTCAAGTCATATCTCAAGCTAGATGTTGGGTCATTAGGATCGAGATATATATTCATCCCTTTAGACTTTTGACCTAGCGTAGCTTGTATATTTTGTAACTGATTCGTCTCTAACGATCCTAAAAAGTCGTCGATTTGCTTTTGACTCATTTTACTAAAATCACCACCATATTGATTGTATAAACTCAACTGTTCATTTGTCATATTCAAACGAGCTGGATCAACATCCATTAACGCCTCTCTAAAAGGCTTTTCACTCAAATCCATACCCACTGGACCTAATTGAGTAGGTTGCCCAGCTTGTTTTCTTTGTATTTTTGCTGCTAATCTCGCTTCTGGAGTTTTAGCAAACAAAGGAGCTAATGAAGCTGCTTGCGTCCCTAAACTAGTTAAACCAGCAAATCCTTGTTGAATAGCTTGAGCCTCAGCCCTAGCAGCATCAGATGCAGCTTGCTGCGCACCTTGAGCCTCCATTGTGTCTAACTGCACTCCAATATCTCTAAGCCTTGTATCTTCTCCAGCTACCAACTTGTCAAGTTGTGCTTGTTCTTGTTGCATAGCTGTAGCCACCTTCTCTTGACCTGCTTGCTGTGCTAACTGAACACGACCAACACCTGCCGCTAATGATCTCTCATCACCCTCAGCTAATGCTTGAGTAGCCAATGCACCTTGAGCCAATAACTCTCTTCTAGCTAATTCATATGGCTCTTTTTGAATACCAAGTTGCTCATAGTAATTCACGTCTAATTTTTTACGTGCTTCTTCCATTGCTTTTGCTGCTGCTTCCTCAGCTTCTCTTTTTAATCTTGCTTGCTCACCAGCTTGAGCGAAACTGCCAATTGTAGTTCCGGCTGTTACTGCTAAACCTACTCCTGCTGCTATTGCTGTAAATCCTGCCATATTATAATATTTTTATCATCTCTTGAGTGTATGAATCTGCTTCTATATATCCTAGTTCTTTATATGTCTCAATCAATCCTTTATGCTTTATCAAGGCGTAACAATACTTAAAACCAGAAGATTTACAAGTACCTGTCAATGTCTCTATCAATAAACCAATGGCTTGCCCCCTTTCCGGTTTCTTACGATAATTCTTATTTGATATTATCCAATCAACCCAAGCAACCTTTGAATTGGTAGCATACATAAACCCTGCACATATAGGAACGTCATCTTCTAAAACCATTAAACCACCCGTGCCATCAGCTGGTAAAAAGTCTTTTTGTGGAGCTTCCCAACCCCAATCTTTCCACCAATCTAACAATATTTTGTCATAGTCCGTTTCTATCAATGGTCTTATATTAAACATAAAGATACAAATTTTTAAGGGAACGATTTCATTATTTCTGTCTCAACAGCAAACAACTCAACAGCAGTAGTAGCTGTATTGGTAAGAGTAAACTCGCAGAAGTGTCCCAATACTCCATAACTCTCTGCGTTTTGATTCTTAGCAAACAATATAAAATCACCGTTATTTAGCACTGGTGGACTAGAGGGGTCAATACTAACAGTCATACTATTATTACCTGCAGGTAAATTAATATTTAAAGCAGTAACAGTACCTATTAACACAGGTGTAGATGTAGCATATATTTGATCGCCTATACTAAGTGAACTACCTATCTCTGTGGTTACAGCAAAGTTTATAGTATATGGATTAGATGCTGTTACTACTGTTGTACAGTTTCCAATACCCGTCATTGACCTTAATGAATAATCACTTGATAATATCGGTGTATTGTTCTCTGTTCTTATATATGCAAACCATGCCCCCTCTTTCTTTTCAAAGAAACTAGCATCAATAAACCCAGTCTTTTGAATGTCAGTGTCAAACTGTCCTGACCATGCATCAGCAGCAGTTGCAAATGATGACTCAAGATTAATGGTCTTAAATATCTTATTATCTAATGGTCCTTCATTAAATACACTTGTGATTAATGAATTATACTGCGATCCATAGAAATTGTTTCTAGGTACAGTCGCACCACCTATTGTCGTAGCAACATTGTGCTTGTATATATCACCTTTGTTAAATGTATAAAAGTGACTATTCATACCAATCATAAAGTCAGGTATGTAACTATAGAACGAAGGGAATCCCTTGAACTTATCACTATATGTTAATGTGTATGTTGTAGACATATTTTTATACTTCGTTTAATAGAAATGAACTGAATTTACCAAAGAAATTTGTTCCTTCATTCCAATACCCCGTTCCAATAGAATCTAATTGGCTTATCATAGGGTATGTGTAAGTTACTGAACCTCTAGTTATACCCATAATCTGCGTTCCTGCTGCAACTCTACCTAATGGAGTATCCATTTTTGGTTGATTATATGCAGACATTGAACCCCTACCAGTATCTGTTGACACCACATTTAGATATATACCTTGATCTAATGTAGTTTGAGTTATTGACACGGTTTGAAATCCAGATACTCCCATGTTCCAACTATTTGTTTCTGTACTTGCTATTTTATTAAATTTAGCAGTTGCACTATCGTACTTGTATATTGCAGTTGCTAAATTACCACCACCTCCGGCACTTGTTATAGTCAACCCATCTATTGTAACTTGTCCATGTATAGCATAGCAATAACCAACAAGAGTATTTGCACCTTGACCTCCATTTGTTGCAAATGCTCCAACTGTTGGATTAAATAATGATGTATTAACATAATTATTTTCAAAAGATGCACCTAAGAAAGAAGAAACGTCTCCTTTCTTTAATGTTCCTGAATCATTAACCAATACCTCCATGCCAGCTGCAGGAGTAACACTTGATTGTCCAGATATTAAAGCAGAATTAGCAGATAATGTTATATCATTTGTATTCTGTGTAACATTAAGCTCTGTGGAGTTTATCTTTCTGAACTCTAAATCTACACCAACTTTTTGTTTAAATACTTCTGTTCCAGTTCCTACATTACTTGCAGTATTTACTTCTCCACCACCACCACTTGAAGGTGTAGTAACATAAGCCAATGAGTCAGCTTGTGATAACTGAACACCATCTCTAATAATAACAGCACTACCTGCATTTATAAAGTCCTTTAGTGACTCAGCCGCTGCTAAATCAAAAAAGTCATACGTACCAAGAAAAAAAGTCTGATTGCCAGACACCTCTACTTGAAGCTCTTTGACATATAAAGTATTTGCTGTTAAGTTTTTTATTCCTATAGGAATCATAATCTAAATTTTAAGGTACACATGATGGTGTCGATGCAACAACTCCGTTTGCGTCAACTTGAATGACAGCAGCTCCAACTACTGAATAGAATCCAGCACCAGCTAAAGTAGTACCATTAGCGTCTGTATATATTATATCACCAACACCAGGATTACCTGCTGATCCGCCCACAACCACATGGTAGTATGTTGTTACCGCACCGACTGTACATAATCCACTCGCATTCGTTGCTGAAGGAGCAGCTTGATAACTTTCCCAAGCAGACAATGCAGTAGGACAAGCCGGTGTTATTTCAATCTCTGATTTATCACATGGGCTTATAATGGTCATTGTGGCTATACTTGGACTAGCGGCAGCTTTTGGTATAATCATCTTACATGTTCCTAACCCTGTAGCTTTTAAAAACACCGAAGTAGGATCTACCGTTACGCTCTTAATAGTTCCTGTTTTATTGAAACCATTACCATTAAATTGATAATCAATTAGTGAAGGAAAGGTAGACCCAGAAATGCTACAATCAAAAGCAGTTATACCCGTATACAATGGGTTAGCTGCCGGACTGTTTATGAAACCAAAGTTAGGAGAGTATATAGAATTGTATGTGACACCATTATACTCAACTTTCACACCATCAGGTACTCCTTTAAAATCAATATCTAAAACCACTGCACCCGTCGCTGACCCTAAATCAATATTAACAGTATAAAACCCTCTAGAAGTATCCATAGATAATGTAGTACCACACGCAAGATTACACGCAGAGCATAAGGTGTTTATCTCTAACAATCCACTTGTCTGTTTTCTATTGAATCCACCTGTTGAGTACCATCCGTCAGTAGCTTTTGTCGTTAAAGAAGAAGATGTATATACAGCCGTAGCTTTGTCTAGCGTTGGTCCATCTATGTAGTACGTAGCTGAAGTTCCACATGTGCAGCAAGCATCGTCTGCACTAGTATTAGAATAACAAAGTGTAACAGCTACAGGTTTTCTATAATCATATATAAGATACAAATTGTCGTTATTACTTCCTGAAGGCATTGTAAACGAACCCGTAAATACACCTCCACTACCTGATGCAGCAACATTTGAAGCAGCAGCCAACAACGATGCAATATCAGCTGGTGTGTTATTGTATAAAGTTGCTGTTCTTAATTGTGCAAAGTTATTGACAGAACTATCAAAAGCAAAATTATCACTTTGAAGCCTATTGCTTATCAACTCGACCGTAGCTCCGTCTATAGGCACTATATTTCCACCTTGAGGACCTATGATTTTATTATACTGAGAAACCAAAGGAGAAGCTGTGCCTTCTGCCAACGACACAAAATTAGAATGCAATGCTGAATTAAATGAACCTGAACTCCATCTATACTCATTGTGTATAGTCTTGTCAGAATCATTGTCATCAGATATACAAACCTGAAACACATTTAATGTATCTGCACTTGGGTTTTCTACTGTTATCTCTAAATCTAATGATGCATTTGGATTTGGATCACCAGGAGGAGCGTAAACTATACTTACTGTTGCTGTTTGTGGATCAACGGTTGATTTATTAACTGTAAAACTACCTGTTCCTAAACCATTTAACACTTCAACCACAGGAGGATTAGAGTCATATGTCACCACAACATTAAATACATCTCCGGGAGTTATACTTGAAACATTATATGAAACAGTACATAGTCCTACTGTTTGCCCTAAGTCAACAGTATAAGAAACAGATTTTGTAGGAGTGACTAAAAACTTTTGCTTTATCCCTCCCTCTACTAAAACTGGAGTAAAAGGTAGTTCTATGTTAGGAGATGAAAGGACATATTCTTTCATATATGGATCATACGCTCCTAGCTTTTGAGTGTTTGGAAAATCAATAAATAAATTCCTAAACCAAGACCCTAACCCAAAGTTAGATATTACTGTCAACTGGTCATTATTATACGATGATCCCTTTAGCTGTATTACTACACCTCTTTTAGAATCTGTAAAATACTTATCGTATCCATAACTCGCAAAAGACTCTGGGTTATCACCTATACCATACTCTTCTAAACGAGCTATCTGAGTACCTAGCACTTCAGGAACTGATGTTATTACACCTCCGGCTGCTGCATCTGACAATAGATTCTTACCCGCTAATACATATGATATTTTATCTTCTTGTAGAATAAGAATATCCGTAGCTCTAGCAAATATTTTTTGTATTTCTCCAAATGATGGCTCAAGTGATTTAAAGTTCAATAAACCTAAATTAAATTCATTTAGATTATTAACATTAAAGCTATACACACCACTATATGTTAAGTCTGAGAATCTATGAACCTCTCTAAAATCTTCACCTTTTAAAATAGCAGATGTTCTATTTCCAATAGACATCCTACTCCTTGTAACCGAGTCTCTTATCTTATAACTTTCTACACCATTACCAAAAGTAAAACAATTCTGAAATTCAGTTTCAATGATAGCTGGTAATGACGCTGTTTGAGTTTGCACATTACCAGTGTGAAAACCATTTGTTATTGGATAAGACACTGATGACTCAAAGAAAATATCAGGAGCAGTATCTTGAGCTTCTGTCTCAAAAGCCAATAATTCACCAGGGCGAGTCATCTTGCAATGTATTTTTAAAGATGAACTAATACCTGACGTTCCAAGAGACCTTACTATTAAAGATATAAAATTAGTAACAGGATCTCTAAACCATTGAAAAGTGAAATCCGTAGATACTGGGGACAAAGTGTTTATAGCTCTTTGCGTAGCTGCATTCAAGTCAGTCTCTACAGTAGGTGTGTAGACAATGTTATTAAGAAAAAACCCAGGAGTTGGATCAACAGGTAATCCTGCACTACCCAAGCAAGATAAATTAGATATATTAGTATCTAAAACTTCTGACCCAAACTTTAAATTATCGGCAATGTTATTAGTGTTCCACCAATTTATAATATCAGTATAATCAACTGTTGTGGTAAAACTTTTATCATATGTATAAGTTAAAGTGTAAAAAAGATTTGTACCCCCAGCACAAAAAGTACTTAAATAGTTTAACATCCAGTCGGGTAGTGAAATTTCAGCCTCTATAAAGAACTCTATCTTTGTTCCTCTAGGAATAGAATCTCCTAATGAAATCCTACCACTGCTAGTGTCAATATTATTAAACCCTTGATATACAATAAAAGGAGCTGATAAGATACCATTCGAAATAGCGTTGTTATTTATCGTACTAGACTTTTCTCCAAAATCTAAAAATCCCAAAGCATTCCCCGTGTTATTTAAAACAAAGTTATTGTTCTTTGTCTTCATATAAACACCTGCAGGGGCTTTGATTATTTGATTGGTTATAGGATCTGTATGTTCTAAAAACCCACCTTCTTTAGCTTCTTTTTCTAATACATCTACAAATACACAATTATTCAATGGTCCATTTCCATCTTTTTTTACAATCAAAGTGTCTCCAACTTCTACTTTTTGTGCGTTTTCTCCTTGAATTAAAAAAAAGTAACATGTACTTTCTGGGTCATAAAAATATATATTAGAGTAGATTGTTTCATATATATCTTTATTTTGTTTTATAGCAAATTTGTATCTAGTAGCCCAAGATGGTGGTAATTGATTAGGACCAATATTTACTCTTAAAAAGTTTTGAGTAGAACTGTTTGAGCAAGGTATATAGACTACATTATTTTTACTGACTAAAACAGTTGTTGATCTATTGTAATCATCCATATATATTATACCAACTTCATAATCTCTGTTACTGTGCAAACTTGGATTATCAGCTATGGATTGATACGAAGACGAAGCTGCTGTTATTTGATAATACTCAACAAACATATCTGTTCCTCCATCTTCTTGGTAAACACTTGCTATTAATTTTATAGTAACTTGATTTGGAGGAGTTGCCCCACCTATAGCCATTCCATCCAAAGCGTTGGATATACCACTTTCTATTTTAGTAAAAACTCTACCATTACCATCTACTTTTGTTAAAGGAATTTCACAATTTACAATATCTGTAAAAGAAGTTCCACTACAAGATGTAGACGGAGGATTTACTTGACCATTCCTACCTACTACGTCATTAAAATCTTGATTAAATTGCAAGTCTTGTCCTGTTGGAAAATCTTGCGGAAAAGTATATGATAAAAAAATATTTTTAGAACTAGTTTGTAAAGAGGCAGAACTAGCAGTACCTGATACATTAAAGAAAGAATGATGACTAAATGAAAATTGAATATCTAATCTTCCCCCACTTTCTAATCCAACAGTATTTACAAGAGTGTTGAAATCAAAAACCATTTCAGAATTAGGAATACTAGTTGAATTACCTCTAATACTATAAGCTCCCGATTGACGAGTTGTTGTTATTGTTTGTACATTTAATATGTTTGAAATGTAATCTACTTCATACTCTAATTTTACATCATTTACATCAAACCCATCAGTGTAATTACCATACACCAATCGACTATCCATTATTGTTTGTGCCTTTGCTTTAATAGGTACGTTATCATATAGTCTCAATATTTCATTATCATCTAATATTGAATATATTTTGTTATTTGAGAAATCATAGGTTCTATCTTCATTATCTCCAAATCCCAATTCTTCTTTGTCGAGTTTTTCAATTATTTTTATTACAGAATTACTAGACTCTTTAAACAATAAATCAATACCAATAACAAGTTCGCTACCAGTATTAAAATTTATAATTGCAGTATCAAAAGAATTTTCCATACCGTCGTTTAGATATGTGCTTTGATCTAACACAAAAGCCTTTGGTATAAAAGCCACATCACTAAACTGAGAGGTAGCAGAATACATATCATCAGCATATCGATATCTATAAGCAAAACAGATAAACTTATCCTCTAAAAAATTCTGTTCAGAACCCCTATTTAACAAGGTAAAAGCTGGACTATTTACTGGTGGTTTTTTTACAACCAATAAAGACTCTGCTAATAAAGCAGCAGCAGCAGAGCTACCTCCGTCTATATTAGTGGCAGGATACGCATAGCTACTAGTTACATTTATAAATCTCGGTTGATTAAAATTATCTGTAAAAAATAATAAGTCATCAATCTTATCAACACCTGTTATTAAATATTGTGAATTAAAATTCAAAGTAGTGTTTGTGCCACCTCCATCATCTACACTTATCACATGATATTTAACTGAATTGTTTATCATATTATACGAGACAATCATGTCAAGCTTATTAGTAGCTTGTCCTCCCGTATGTGCAGAGTCAGTAACAAACCAATATATGGTGTCATTAGCTCCGTCTTCAAAAGCACCTATACACTTTGCACTAGAACTTAAAGTTGTGTTTTCGTATCTTAAAGTAGTAAGTCTCTCGTTACCTCTACTATTTTCTACAGCACCTATCTCAGAAAGCTCAGTAGTACCTACTCTAACATTTAATGCATCTATATACTCACCATTAGGAACAAGTCTTTCGTCAAGACCTTTGTTCATTTTACCTTTGATAAAGTTCCGCTGTAACTTAGCCATATTATTTTATCCACTTGTCCTGACCTCTCATGTTCATCAATAACCTGCCAGGATGTATGTTACTTAATCGTATCTTTGCATTTCGTAGAAGTGCTGTCTTTTTCTTTTGAGATCGTCTTACTATATACTCTTGAACATTTAGCTTTGAATCAAGAATAGCATATGTTATATACGCATATACAAAATCCTCAAACATCTTGTTCACAGTGATAAGACTATCATCACCATTCTCCATTCCATCAGAAATATATTCTAATATACAATTTTCACCAGACATTGTAGAGTCAAAGTTTATAACACCACTTTTTTTGTCAATTGTAAACGTTGGATTTGCATTTGCAGTCTCTGTATTCAAACCATATCTAGCACTGCCCGGATAGTCAAAATACCAACAGCCATCGCAACAGTATCCTTCGAAACCATCAAACTGACTGTTCTTATTCAAGTATATACTTTTCTTTGTGCCTTTGATTCTTTCGAAATCTAAAGTCGAGTATTCAGGACTCAGTACATTACCGTCCTGATCGAATAGAAACTTCCCTGTATTGTCTTGTAGATATGCTAGTGCAGAACCAACTTGAATGTTCTCTGTCAATGGTCTAAGCACTCCATCTTTATATAAAGATATCCTTACCCAGTTCACATAGTCAGAAGGTAATATAAATCTTAGGTTCTCATCTATTGGAAGCTCAAGGACTTTTATCTCCTTAAATGCATCGTAGTTGAGTTCTTGTATCGCTCTCTTAGCATGAAATAACACCTTGTATCTGCTCTCGTTGTTGACTAATGAATGGTTACCCATATACATCAACTGATAGTTGTTTACAATGTCATATAGACTGACATATTGATAGGATCCCCAGTTCTTATTTGTCGGTGTAGCTCCTGCGTTATCGTAATATTGAAACTGTGTTATATATGCCATTATTTTTTCTCTTGTATGTTAATTTGGTCTTCTGCTTTCGCAAACTGAACCGCTTGTATCTCTCTTATTGACATACCCGCCATGTGTAGTATTTTCATTACTAAATCCACCTGATCGTCAATAGCTAACTCAAAATCTTGATAGTCTGCTTGTGTTTGGTCGAAGATAGGCGTTCCACCCGTTATAGTAGTAAACGTCCACTTAGGGTCTTTAGGATACCTTATATACTGTGCCTGTACATCATTCGCACCATTAATTGTAGCAGGGAATACAGTAATCGCTGAACCATTCTGAACGTATGCCGGAAACTTCTCTGTAGGTGCAGTAAGAGATGAGTTGTTAAGCATAGTTATCTTACTATGACTAACTCTCTCTGCCTCTCCTAAAAACGTAACACCCCTAGAACAAAGTACCTTGTTTATCAAGTAGTAATCATCAGATGTTGTAACCTGCGATGGTAAGAAGTATGTATTGGTTGCGTTTTGCGTTAGGTTCTTAGTTTCTGAAAGTCCATCAATAACCTCCTCATACCCCTTCTTTAAATCAGCATATCCAGTGCCTGACTGCCTAGCATTCTCTTTATTTACTTGATAGTTATAATTAGTAAAATAATCATCAAGTATGTCTAACTGTGCCTGCTTTGCATATAAGTTAAAGTCTTGTGGCGTTATATAGCCATAGTTGTTCTTATTAAGAATTGAAAGAACAGTTTTATATACATCGTTTATCATTTAGCAACTTTTTATACAAAGATAAATAAAAAAAGAGAGATATAAATATACCCCTCTTTCCAAAACAGTAAATCAAAGATGGAGTTAAACTTGCTTTTCTAAATATTCTAGAACGTCAATACCTTCATCCGTTTTGAAATATGAAAATAAAACATGAATCAAATCTTCACCATAAGGTACGTTCATTAGCTTCTTTTTGTTTCCTTTAGTATTAAACCAAAGTTCTTTTCCTTTATTACGAGTAGTTAAAAGACCCTCAGACATAAACAATTGACATTTTGATTTTAATGTCAAATCAGAGTCGTTGATCATATCTAAAAACTCTTCTGGATAGTTTCTTGCAAATACAAGAATATCTCTTTTTAACTCAGCAGTTGATATGCGTGAAATATCTTTGTTTAAAAGAATTCTAGCTACAACCTCTAACTGTTCAAGTGACATAGACTTTGCCTCTATCAAGGCATCGACCTGCACATTCATTTGGTCAAGTTCTTCTTGAGCTTCTTTCTTGTTAT
>Ga0208159_1000435_pt1 | contig 17045 bp, 15 predicted proteins | sample 9_EtaG_FD_184082 | JGI IMG/M metagenome (GOLD analysis project Ga0208159, IMG submission 184082) | Marine viral communities from the Subarctic Pacific Ocean - 9_ETSP_OMZ_AT15188 metaG (SPAdes) (version 2) | ecosystem: Environmental > Aquatic > Marine > Oceanic | place: Pacific Ocean | collected... | reverse complement strand
TCTACAGAAAGAGGTGCTTGGAAAGGTGCTGAAATAGAAGCTATAGCTATGTTGCGTAAACAAACTATGGAGCAAATACAAAAAATGGCAGAGGAGTCTGAAAAAGAAGAACCACAATTAGAATCCGTGACTAAGAAAGTAGGAGAAAAATAGTGGGACTTTGGAGCAGAATAGTAGATAAAGTAACAGGCACTAAAAGAGTTAAAGTTAGAGCCAGAGATGAAGAAGGTCAATTTGTAGCAGATGATAAATCTACACCTAATGTTAACGAAGCTTACACTACAAAAAGAGTAAAGAAAAAGAAAAAAGGTAAGTAATGGATCAAGCAGTCACCTTCATTAACGAGGTAGGCTTTCCAATCGCAGCAGCACTAGGATTAGGTTTCTTTATATGGAAACTTATAAACAGAATTATAGATGGCATGGAAACTAAAGTTGATGTGTTAGATGATAAAGTTGCTGATCAAATAGAACAAATGGAACAAAGGCTTGGTACGAAATTAGATTCACAACACGGTATATTAGTAGCTCTTATAGACAGAGTCAGATCATTAGATAATGAGATCATACGTCAAGATACTCTTATTAAAACTATCTTAGGTGTACCACAGTTAATAGATAGTAACAAAATAGCCAAAGCTGATCGTGACGATCAGAGGAAAGATTAATGGATCCTAAAACACCTAATGAACTTTTGCTTATTTCTTCTATGCTCATAGTGACTGCATTAGTTTTATTCACAAACCAAATACAATCAGACGAGATAGTGCATGAATTTAAAAATCCGTCTTTTAGTGGTATAGGTACGTCTAGTCACTACTTAACTATAGAAAATCAAGAAACTAATCGTAAAAAGGCTTTGAAAGAAGAAATAAAAGCACTACAAGATCAAATAGAAAGAGAAGAAAATAATACTGTAGAAGCTCGTTTTATGCGCAATCTTACTTCTAGAATCTATGCAAATATAGCTAGACAAGTAGAGTCAGCTTTGTTCGGTGAAGACCAACAAAAGAGCGGTTCTATGGAACTGGACGGTAACACCATAGAATATGAAATAACAGACGAGGAGGTTAAAGTTACTATCACTGATGAAGAAGGCAATATTACAGAAGTTATCGTGCCTATCGGTGGTTTTACTTTCTAGTTGTGCTCTCATGATTGATCCACTAGAAAACAATATACCACCAATAAAGTACATTCAACCAGCTTCGGTAGAAAAACTATACACAGATTTAGCTAATGTAAAAGAACCAGCAAGAAAACCTGTCATATCAGTTTATGCTAATGATTTTAAAGATCAAACTGGACAACGTAGATCTAATGCTAAATATGCAACTTTTGCTACAGCGATAACACAAGCACCTCATGCATATTTAATCAGAGCATTAAAACACTCAAACTTTTTTGAAGTTGTAGAAAGAGTATCATTAGAGTCAGTAACAAAAGAACGACAACTGATAAGATCAACGAGAGAAACATTTGAAGAAGATCAAAAGCTTTTACCTCTCAAATTTGGTGACATGATTATGACAGGAGGTGTTTTATCTTATCAAGCTAACATAGGCTCTGGTGGAGCAGGGGCTAGAAACTTGGGTATAGGTTTTTCTAAACAATACAGAGAGGATATAATTACAATAAGTTTAAGAACTGTTTCCGTAAGTACAGGAAGAGTTTTAACAGAAGTGTTAGTAACTAAAACTGTTTTATCAGCTTCATTAGATAGTGATGTTTTTAGGTTCGTAAGTCAAGGAACAGAGCTCATAGAGTTAGAGGGTGGAAACGTAAGGAACGAACCAATGAGTGTGGCTTTACAAATAGCTATAGAAACAGCAGTTTTAGAAACTATACGAGAAGGTGTAGATAAAGAATATTGGAGGTTAAAACAATGAGAAAATATCTATTTTTATTTATTATCTGTTTGCCAATTTATGCAGCAGATAATGAAATCTTTATTGATCAAAGTTCAGGTGCTTCTAATTCAAACATAGATTTAGAACAACTTGGTTCTGGCAATATTATAGGAGGTGCTGATGCAGTAGCAGGCACTATGACAGATTTAAATTTAATTGGTACAGGGTTAACATTAGATATAAATCAGATCGGTGATACAAATAAATTCTTAGGTGATATCACCGCAGATTCATACACTGGCTTTTTTGAGTTTGATGGTAACAGTAATACTTTTAACATGAACACAGATAAGACAAACACATACGGTGCTGACTCTTCTAATGTGAATGTTGACGTTACTGGCAATAGTAACACTTTTACCTTAAATCAAGCCACCACTGCTTTAGCTAGTACACTAGACTTAGATTGGATAATTAATGGTTCTAGTAATAGTATTACATCAGCTATAGATATAGATAGTGCTACTAATTATATGGATATAGACGGTTCTGATAATACTGTTACTTATGATGGAGATGGTTATGCTGGTGGTTACTTTTGGTTAGACCATACAGGCAGCAATAGAACATTTAATATTCAACAACAAAGCACTTTAGACAATGATTGGCTCAAGATTATTAGTTCTGGCACTAGCACTTCAACTGTGTGTGTTATTCAAAACGACCAAGGCACAAGCACAGGATGTTGATATAGGCTCTATAAGTGAGCTGAGAGGTAATGCCCAAGTAGTAAGGGATAAACCGTATGGTGCTGAGTTAGCATTCGCTATTCAGCAAATGGATAATGTAAAAACAGAAGCTGGACGTGTCGCTATAACTTTTGAAGATGATACCGTTGTAAGAGTAATGGACCATAGCAAATTAGTTATCGATACGTACATATATGATCCTAATCCTAATAAATCAGAAATGGCGTTACGTTTTGCTAGTGGAACAGCAAGATTTGTAACAGGTAAGTTTAATAATAAAAAGAATATATCAATCACCACCCCCAGCGCAGATGTTTTTGTAAGAGGCACAGATTTTACAATAACCACAACACCAGAGACTGGTTCTTCTTTAGTTATACTTTTACCCGATGAGTATGGTAATTCTAGTGGCGAAATAGCCGTAGCTACAGCGATGGGGCAAGTTATACTAAATCAACCATATCAGGCTACGACTGCGATGACATATAATCAAGCACCTTCTAAGCCTGTGACACTTGATATTAGTTTAGAAGTTATCGACAATATGTTAATAGTTAACCCACCACGAGAAAAAGAAAACTTGCAGGAGGAAGCTCAAACAGCAAACACAGCAGATTATCTAGATTTTAGTGATTTAGATATAGATTTTTTAGCAGAAGATTTTTTAGATAACGATGCAGATCTGGAATTTACAGAACTTGATATAAACTACTTAGATGTTAATTTTTTAGAAGACTTACTTAATATAATCGATGCTTTAGCTATTGAAGAAGAAGATCAACTAAACCAAATAGCCACAGGCATAAAAATATCTGGTACAGAAATAGGTCAAGATAAAGTTAGTCAAATAACTACAATTATAACAGGTCAGTTAGTTAGTTTTAGAAGAAACGTTGGTGATTCAATTCGTGTAGATGTGGATGGTGGTAGTTCATACACACTAACCCTACTTCAAAATGGTGTAGAAAATATGATTAAAGTCAACGGTGGTTCTTCTAACACAATCACCATAAAACAAGGGGATTAATGAAACGTTTAATACTGCCAATATTATTGTTTTTATTTATCTTACCTTTAGTTTTACAACTTACTCCATTAGAAATATTAAAATTAAAAACATTCGATACTTTTGTATCTCAACAAAAACCTTCTGGGTATTTTACAATTTTAAACATAACAGAAGAAGATATAGCTAATGAAGGTGGTTATCCTTTGTCTAGACAAACATTAGCACAAATACAAATAAACTTGCTAAGGAGTGGAGCTATAGGAGTAGGTTGGGTTGTAGCTTTTCCACAACCAGATAGATTTGGTGGGGACTTTGATTTTACAGAGGCTTTAGGCTTTTCTCCCAGTGTACTAGCTATGTATGAAAACGATACAGACACATACCCACCAACAACAGGCACAGTGATATTAGGTGAAGACACAGGTGGTATATATTCTCAAGGTGTGATAGAAAATATAGAAGTTTTAAAACAGAACGCAAGTCAAGGATTAGCTGTTGCTAGAACTGATGTCGATAATTTAGTTCGTAGACTACCTTTATTAATGCGTACACCCGATGGATGGGTTCCTTCGTATGGTATAGAGGTGTTGAAAATATTAGCTGGAGCAGATACATACTTAATTAAAACTAATCAAAACGGGTTAGAAGAAATACGAGTAAAAGGTTTACCTTCTGTTCCTGTAGATTCCTTTGGTAGAAAATGGGTTAGTTGGGTGAACACTCCTCAAACCACTTTGCAGGAGATGAATGTAGAAAATAAATTTGTTTTCGTAGGTTTTACTGCTAAAGGCATTATGCCACAACTTGCTACACCTGTAGGACTATTAGAACCACATAAAATACAAGCAGCATTGGCTGAAAGTATTTTAATAGAAAATAGTCCACATATACCAGACTACTCTTTAGCTGTTGAACTACTTACTTTAGTATTCACTATATCCTTAGTTTGGCTAATTATAGTAAATATGGGTATAACCTCAGGTATTTTACTAAGTGGCTCTATATCGCTCCTAACAGTCCTTGCAGGTCTTTACACGATACGTAAAGGTATCCTTATCGACGTAACTTGGTCGTTAGTCTCTCAAATACTGACAGCAAGCATAGGTTTTTATTTAAATTTTCGTACTCAATTTAAACTAAGACAACAGATTAAAAAACAGTTTGAACACTACCTTGATCCAGATCAGGTAAAAAGGTTACAAGATAACCCAGAATTATTAAAACTTGGTGGAGAAAAAAGATATTGTACTTTTTTATTTACAGATGTAAGAGGATTTACAGCTTTATCAGAAACTCTAGAACCAGAAGAGGTAACAAAAATTATGAATCAAGCTCTTACTATACAACAACAAGCAGTACAAAAACATAGCGGTATGGTTGATAAATATATTGGCGATGCAATGATGGCTATATTTAATGCACCTCTTGATTTAGAAAACCACGCACATAAAGCTGTTCTTGCAGCAATAGAAATACAGAAAAACATAAAAGAAGCAGATATAGATGTGGCTATAGGTGTAGGTGTAAACACTGGATATGCTGTAATAGGTAACATGGGTAGTGAAACAAGATTTGATTATACAGCTATAGGTGATGCTGTAAACACTGCAGCTAGACTAGAGAGTGCTACTAAAGAAGTTGGTGCAGATATATTAATAGGAGAGAATACTAAAAAAAGTTGCGGAATTAAGTTAAACTTATTAAAACCTATACAGGTAAAAGGGAAAAAAGAACCACTAAACATATATACATGGCGAGGAGAATATGAAAGCATTACTTAAAAATTTAGTCGGATCAGTAGCACCAACTCTAGGAACAGCACTAGGTGGACCGATGGGAGGGATGGCTGCTAATATGATAGCTGATGTATTAGGTTGTAAGAATGAACCTAAAGAAATACAAAAAGCTATAGATAACGCCACTCCAGAACAGATGCTAGAACTTAAAAAGGCAGAGGCTGAGTTTGAGTTAAAAATGAAAGAGCTAGAGGTGGATGTGTTTAAACTAGAAGTTCAAGATACACAAAACGCTAGACAAACTTTTTCTAGAGACTGGACAGCCAGAATTATAGGTATAGCTGTAGTAGGTGGATTTATGGGGTACATATTTTTAGTAACTATACAACCACCAGAGCAAAACTCAGAAGCTTTGATTAATTTAGTTTTAGGGTACTTAGGAGGTTTGGCATCAGCCATAATAAGTTTTTACTTCGGAGCATCTAACTCACCAGACAAAAATGACTAAGATGAAGATATCTGAAGAAGGTTTAGCTCTTATTAAAAAGTTTGAAGGTTGTGAGCTAGAAGCTTATCAAGATTCTGTAGGTGTTTGGACAATAGGTTATGGACATACTAAAGATGTAAAAGAAGGTGATAAAATTAATAAAGATGAAGCCTTACATCTTTTAGCAGAAGAGATGCCTGAATATGAAGGTTATATAAATGACATGGTCAAAGTAGAGCTAACTCAGTGTCAGTTTGATGGTTTAGTTTGTTGGGTGTATAATCTTGGTCCAACTAATCTTGGGGAGTCAACAATGTTAAAAGTTCTCAATGAGGGAAAATACAGTGAAGTTCCTGCACAAATGAGAAGATGGAATAAAGCTGGTGGTGAAGTTTTAAAAGGGTTGATAAGAAGAAGAGAAGCTGAGTCTCTGTTGTTTGAGGGTAAAGATTGGTATGAGGTGTAATTATGGCACTAAGCAAATTTATATTTAGACCTGGAATAAATAGAGAAGGAACTGAATACGATAATGAGGGTGGCTGGTTTGACTCAAACTTAATACGTTTTAGAAACGGTAGAGTACAAAAAATAGGTGGCTGGGCAAAAGATACATTATCAACTTATCTAGGAAAGGCAAGAGCACTTCATGGTTGGGTGTCTTTAGAAGGTAGTAAATATTTAGGGTTAGGTACGACCTTTAAATATTATATAAAAGAAGGCACAAACTTTGACGATGTTACACCTATTAGATCTACAACTTCTGCAGGCGATGTAACTTTTGCAGCAACTAACGGTAGTTCTACCATCACAGTAACAGATGCAAGCCACGGGGCTGTAACTAATGACTTTGTAACTTTTAGCGGAGCATCTAGTTTAGGAGGTAATATTACTGCTGCTGTATTAAATCAAGAATATCAAATACTTTTAGTCACGGGAACTAACACATACACTATAACAGCTAAAGATACTTCTGGAACTACAGTCACAGCAAACGCTAGTGACAGTGGTAATGGAGGTAGTTCAGTCGTCGGGGTATATCAAATAAATGTAGGACTAGATGTTTTCATAGCTTCTACAGGTTGGGGTGCAGGAACATGGGGAGCTAGCACATGGGGCAGCTCTAATGCTATATCAGCCAGCAATCAGTTAAGACTATGGACACATGATCACTTTGGTGAAAACCTTATAATGAATGTAAGGGGTGGCGGTATATATAGATGGTTAGAAAATAGTGGCACAAGCACAAGAGCAGTAGAGCTGTCTGGTGTTGGTGGAGCCAATAAGGTTCCCACACTAGGTCTTCAAGCTATAACTTCAGAGAAAGATAGACACTTGATTATATTAGGAGCAGATGCGATGGATGGTTCTGTGAGGGGTGGAGCGATTGATCCTATGTTAATAGCTTTTAGTGACCAAGAAAATGATTTAGATTTTGATCCAAGAAGCACAAACACAGCAGGAGAACTAAGGTTATCCTCTGGTAGTAGTATTATTGGTGCTGTAAAATCTAGACAAGAGATACTAATATGGACTGATACAGCTCTTTATAGCATGCAGTTTATTGGACCACCGTTCACGTTTGGTGTAAATTTAATTAATGAAAATACAGGTTTAGTGGCACCTAAAGCAGCAGTAACTGCACCGAGTGGTGTTTATTGGATGGGTTATGACAATTTTTACGTTTACACAGGTTCTGTAAGAAAAGTGCCATGCAGTATACTAAGTTATGTATTTGACGATTTTAATTCAAGTCAAGCTTTCAAAACACATGCTTTTACTAACACTCAGTACGATGAAGTGGGCTGGTATTATTGCTCTGGTAGTTCTGATGAAATAGATAGATATGTTATATATAATTATGTAGAAAATGTTTGGGCTTATGGACAACTGAGAAGATATGCTTGGTTAGACGCTGGTGTAGAACCTTATCCTAGGGCTACTAATGATTCGCTACTTTACGAACATGAGACAGGATACGATGATGATGGAAGTCCTATGACTAACGTTTTTGTTGAGTCAAGTGACTTTGATATAGGAGATGGAGAACAGTTTGCTTTTATAAATAGAATGATTCCTGACATACGTTTTTTAAGTAATAGTGGTGGCGGTCAAGTAAATATAGTTTTAAAGACACGTAATTTTCCAGGAGACACACTAACTACAAACAGCACATCAGCTATCAGTAGTAGCACTCAACAATCACATGTAAGAGCAAGAGCAAGACAAGCTGTAGTAAGGATAGAATCTGATGATGATAATGTGTCAGCAAACACAGCAACAGGCTGGAGATTAGGAGCAACACGTTTAGATGTAAGGACTGACGGTAGAAGATGAGTAAATTGTTAGTCACTAGACTACCATTAGAGATGGATGAGGTAGTCAACTCAGAGACATTTAATCGATTAGTAAGAATACTAGAAATAAACTTAGGAGAGTTTGACCCTGATAATATACGTCAAATAGATGATACTACTAAAGGTCAAGCACAGTTTAATGCAGGAAGTTTAGTATGGAACACAAATAATGAGTCACTAGAAGTTTACAGTGGCAACCAGTGGATAACTATTACTACACCTAAAATAAATAAAGGTTTATCAGCTACTGGCTCAGTAGGGGAAGTTACATTAAAAATAGCAGGAGCAACGAGTATTTCATTATGATATATACAACTTTGTTCAAATTAGTTAAACTAAATCTAATCAGGAGTTAAACAAAGGACTATGCAGACTACAGGGCTAGAAAGTTTAGAAGGTTTAGCAGACGCACGTTACGAATTAGCTATGCATGGTCGCTATGGCGACAATATGATTGGTCACCTTACACCTGGAGAGATGGTCTTACCTAGACCTTTAGCGGATGACCCTGTACTAAAAAGACAATTATTTGATGCTTTTGAGCGACATGAACTTAATCCCTATCAATACCAAGTAGGACACTTTGAAAACTCAATAAACCCACTAACAGGTGCACCTGAGTTTGGTTTCTTTAAAAAGTTAGGTAAATCAATTAAAAAAGCAGCAGGAACTATTGGTCAGGTGGTAGGTTTCGCTATAGGTGGACCAGCAGGAGCAGCAATAGGTGGTGGTATCGGTGGTGGTATACAGACAGGCAGCTTAAAAGGTGCTGTAAAAGGTGCAGCACAAGGCTATGTCTTGGGTAATGTGGCACAAGGTTTCGGTGTCAAAGGTGGTGGCGGATTAGGTTCACTTAACCCATTTAAAGCAGACAGTATGTTTAGAAGCCTTGGTCCAGGAGCAGCTGGTGCAGAAGGAACTATAGGAGGCAGTTTACAAACACTAGGTGCTGGTTTGAGAGGGGTAGAAGGAGTAAACGCATTAAGTGGATTAGAAAGCCTTTCTGGTCTACAAAAAGTCGGTTTAGGTTTAACAGGTATTACAGCACTCGGCGGACTTGAAGGTGGAGAAAATAACGCACGTATGCCTGGACCGAGTGGAGCACAAGGTGGTTACTTACAGAATCCACTTAGACCAGCAGTATTACCTACTCAATACGGAACTCAGAGTGTAGGAGTAGGTTCACCCACCTATATGGGTACAGGCATAAGCTCAAGCAGAATGTTAGACCCAGCTACTGCTGCATACTTACGAGCAACTTTAGGGGATGAAGAATATAGTAAACTGATGTTTCCTGAATTTAATGAAGGCGGTGTAATGGATATGAGAGCAGTCGGTGGAGATATAGAAGACCCTGACGGTGCTGGTGATACAGACACGGTAAATGCAATACTAGCAGACGGTGAGTTTGTTATGACTAAACAAGCTGTAGCTGGTTTAGGTGACGGTGACCACGAAGCAGGAATAAAAAGACTTTACGCAATGATGGAGAAAAACGAAAATAAAGCAAAACAAATGGGTATAGGGAGAGCTTAATGGCAGAGACAACAACTTATCAAAGAACAGAAACACTACCCCCTAATATGCTGGGTCAGCTTTTTGGTGGGGTTCCTGGACAGAATGTTCCTGGAATACTACCTTTATTAAACCAAGACTTAGTAAATAAAATTATGGGCTTTGGTGTTGAAGGTGCTAACCCATTTACATACACAGGTCAACGTATAGCTGGGTTTACACCAGCACAAGAAGAAGCTTTCCGTCTTACTGCTCAAGGTGTGGGTGGTTATCAACCTTTACTACAAAGTGCACAAGAAGCCATAATGGGTGGACTAGGAACTGCTGGTGATGCTTTTGATAAATCTGCAGGTTTGATAGGAGATGCCATAAGTGCGGGAGAAACCAGTACTATGGCTGGAATGGATTTATTAGGTAGAGTGCCAGGAATAGCAGGACGTGCAACTGGTGTGGGGGTAGGTCAACTATTAGGTGCAGGCAGAGGTTTAGGCACAGCAGCAGATGTAGGATTCGGCTCTACTAGAATGTTTGACCCTAGTGGTATAGAAAGTTTTTATAATCCTTTTGAAGATCAAGTAGTACAACAGACACTAAAAGATGTGCGTGAAGGTTTAGCTCAAGGTGATATTGCTAGAAGAGCAAAAGCTATAGGCTCAGGTGCTTTCGGTGGATCACGTAGTAGATTGTTAGGTGAAGAACTAGCAGAGTCTGCAGCGAGAGGTGCAGCAGAAAGAGTAGGAGCTATAAGATCAGCAGGCTTTGGTGATGCGGCACGTAGAGCACAGTCAGCTTTTGAAACACAACAAGCAAGGCAAGCAGGTCAAGCTAATTTATTAGGTCGTTTAGCTGGTCAACAGGCAGGCATAGGTACAGCAATAGCTGGATTAGGAACTAATTTTGGCAACTTATTGGGTAGAACTGCAGGCGGTATAGGTGCTTTAGGTGGTAACTTAGCTAATATACTTGGTCGTGGTGCTAGAGATATACAAACAGGTGGAGCTAATCTAGGTCAATTAGGGTTAGGAGCAGGATCACAGTTAGCAGGTTTAGGTTCACTCGGTAGTTCACTAGCAGGCACAGATATTAACAGACTACTGGGTATGGGTGGTATGCAGCAAGGATTAGATCAAAGAGGTCTTGACTTAGCCTTCGGTAATTTTGTAGGTCAGTATAATCTACCTATGCAAACTATCGGAGCAGCAGCAGGGTTAGCAAGTGGTTTAGCCCCAGCTTTAGGAGGCACTACTTTACAATCAGGTGTGACAGGTAATGATACGAACCCATTAATGCAAGCTTTAGGCACAGCATCCACACTTTATGGAGCTACTAAATAATGGAGCCTAAATACCCTTTCCGTCCATTTATTGGTCCAGGAGTTACTACTATTACAGGAGATCCTAATAATCCTTTCGGTGGTGTAGTTACAGATCAAAACACAAACATGGTGATGGCTAATGAATCACCTGAACAAACTGTTATGAGGCTGGCTCGCAGTGGTTTAGCTATAGATCAAATATCACAATTAACAGGTATACCACAGGATCAAGTAGCTATGACGTTACAACCACAGAGACCTGCCATACAGCAACCCCCAGAGGGTATAGGTATAGATTCTTTATTAGATAATGAAAGTAGAGAATTAAGCGACTATGTAGCAGAGGGTGGTAATATATCAGATCTAGTACAAACTAACATAGATCCTAATTTACCTCCTACAAGTCTTTTGACGGAGGGAGCCATAATAGCTGGTTTAGAAGATTTAAATTTAGACCTAAGTGAAGAAGAAGCAGAAGCATTAGATGCTGAAAATGATCCTACTAAAAAAGTAGTGATGGCTTCTGCAGCAGGTGCTGGTTCAAGAGGAGCAGATGACAGTGAAGCGTTACAAACCTTCAACGCTATGACTGAGATAAATGACACACTAGACCCAAAAGAAAGACTACAGGTTTATAAAGACGCTGCAGCACAATTTTATAATGTAGATGACATTAAAAAACTTATAACTAAACCAGATGAAGGCTTACCTTTTTTAGTTGCAGGTGCAGCACTTATACAAGCTGGTGAGAAAGGTGAAAGCTGGGGAACAGCATTATCATCAGCATTATCTAAATATGCTGTAACAAAAAGAAAAGGGGAAAGAGATTTTGAAAAAACTCTTACAGGTTTAGATATACAGCAACAACAAAATATAAATCAGTTTGCTATGCAACTGTATTTAGCTGATGTCAAAGAACAAAAAGCTTTAGAAAGAGCTTTGAAGACTGCTAATAGAAGTCCTTACAAATTAAATAACGAAGCTAACCCTGTGTATTATACAGACCAAGAAGCAAATGCTATAGCTAAAAGAGGAAACAGAGTTGAGCCTTGGACAGCAGCAGACGGAAATACAGAAGAGTACACTTTATTTGTTGATGAAAATAAAGACGGTCAGCCAGATAATAATGCACCAGCTAGAACTGAAATACTTACCTCAGCAGGTGCTGTAAATAAACAAGCAGAAGGTTTTATCGTTAGAAAGGGTAATTTAACAAAAGGTAAAAAGCTGTACATGGTCAATGGTAAATCAATGATGATGTCAGAAGTTGAATTAGAAAACTTTTTAGATGAAAATCCAGGAATCTTAGCTGCACCTGTAGGAACAGCAAGTATAAAGTCTGTTATAGAAAAAGCTACAGGTTTACCTACTTTTGTCTCTACACAAGAATTAATGTCGCCTAGAGGTAGAGAGCTGTACGCTCCTGTGGGTGAAGAAAACATGGTGGTTCTTGGACCTAATGGCGAACCTATATTAGTAAAAGGTGATGGATCTGCTTTGACTGCAAGTCTAGCAGGTAAAGAAAGAAAACGAGTACAACAGTTTTTAATACAAAACGACACATCTAGAAACCAAGTAATTAAAACACGTCAAAGTATAGTAGATCTATTTAACGAAGCTGAAAAAAATAATGCTCCACTAACATTCGGTGCTGCTGGTGGTTTAACAACTATTGGTAAACGAGTTATTGACGAAGTTGATCAATTAAAAACTATATTTACAGATCCAGGAGAAGGATACAACCTTTACACAGATGCTAATGGTAACGGTGTACTAGATCCAGGAGAAGGAATAGAAACTTTTGATAAGTACGCAAAACAATTTGATGACCAAATAGCAAACAGTAATTTAGGTAAATTTTTACTTAACTCAGGTTTATCAAGAAAAAGAGTTAACAGTTTAGTATTAACACTAGCTTTACAAAGTGCTGCTACAGATAATCAAAAAAGCCGTGATATATCAGACAAAGATATGGAAAGATATCTACAAAGAGCTGGTGCTTTCGCTACTTCTGCAAAAGAGTTTTTAACTTTAGTGGATGATTTAACATTATCTGTTATAGATAAGCACGAGATAGCTTTGGATAATGAACTTAAATATGCTATGGGCACTACACAGCCAGATGGAACAAGAATCTCATTTATAGAAGAACAGTTCGGTGACGTAAGGGCAACAGATAATGCTTCTAAACCATTTAGAGACGCACCATACACTATAGAAGAACTAAAGGCACAACTCAAGACAAGTCCTAACGCATATAGAGATGCTAACTATATACCAGCTAACACAGATACTCAATCAGTGACCGTGCTTCCTGGAGGTGGTGAACGTTCTGGGTATGGTAATCAAACAATACACGACATATATGTAGAGTATTTAAGTAAAGGTGATCAAAACTCACAACTAGGATTTTTAGCAGAAATAAGGAATAACTTAGGACAAGGTCCAGAGTTTATTGCTATAAGAGATTACATACAAAAACAACTAAATCAATAATGGCACAGAATGACGTAATAGATTTAGATAAAATGCTTGATGAGTATGAAGCTGGTCTACTCGTAAATCCAGGAGTAGCACAAACACAAGCAGCATTACAACTAGATCAACAAAAACTAGCTGAGTTTGGTTATCAAGCACCAGAGCCTACTAAAAGCATGAGTCAGTTTGCACCTGTAGTAGATTATATGAAAAATAAAAAAGCTATGGATGATGCTATTAAAAAAGGCATACTAGCTGATGATCCATACTTTGTAGAAACATACCTTTCTAGAGCAGAACCACAAACAAGGGCTGAGTACACAGGGGTAGATTTTACAGGAGGTGCGCAAGGTGACACTATCCGTCAAATAGAACTGCTACCACCAGATATAAGGGTAGATCCTAATTATGTAACAAGAGTTTTACAGAAAAACTACGCAGAAGATTATAATATACCTAGAACTTACGACTATGACGTAAGGGTAGAACCTAACACAAGAGAGTTAATTTTTAACGACCCTCTAAATAATAACCAGCCCACTGTAATTAACCCTCCAGGACTCAATAAAGGCGATTTTTTAGCCTTTGTAGAGCCTCTCGCTGCAGAAATAACCGCAGGTGTAGGTGGCGGGATAGCTGGTGGGGCAATGACAGGTGGAAGTCCATTAGGTATAGGTGCTGGTGCAGTAACTGGTGAAACTGTAGCAACTTTTGTATGGAGATTAAATAATTTAAATTATTTAAAAGAGCAAGGTTATTTACCAGAAGATTACGACATGACAGGGCAGGCTATGAAAGAAGCTGGTATGACAGCATTATTCGGCATAGGTGCTATACCTGTATTTAAATTAGTAAAACTTGCTATGGGTGTCGCTAAAGTGCCAGATACATTATTAAAAGAAGAAGAATTTTTAAAATCATTTGAAACACTTAAACAAGCAGGCGAAGACACTGCTGCTATGACTGCACCTCAAGTAATGATAAGAGCTGCAGATGAAGGTGTAGAGGTAACTTCTCCAGCAGAAGGTTTAGAAGCTGGATTAAGAAACATAGCAGAGACAGAAGATCCGCAAGCTCAAGCATTAAGAGATATCTATACAGCACAAGAACAAGCAGGAAGAGATTTAGTTCCACAACCTTTTGAAGCACAGGGTATAACACGTGATTTAGTAGAAGAAGAAGCTGGTGCTGCAACTAGAGCTGCAAGAGGTGAACAAATAAGAGAAATAGCACAAGAAACTATAGAGACTAGCCCTAAATTGGTGCAAGCAGAAAGAGACATAATAGAATTAGGTGTAGAATCTGATAATATATTTAGAGGCATAGCTGATGGTTCACTAGACCCAGCTACAGCTGGTGCACAGATAAGGAGCACATTTTCTGCTGCAGAAGATTCAGCTATAAAATCAGTTGATGAAGCATACGAAAATGCTAAACAACTAGCTAACTTCAAACCTAATGAAAAAGCTTATGATTATAGCACACTTAAAAAACCTGCACAAAGATTTAAAAATATATTAGAAGCACAAGCCTTTGCTAATCCACAAGATAAAAAGATAGTGAACGGTATACTTGAGAGTATAGAAAAAGGCACTAAAAAATCAGATACAGTATTTACACAAGACTTATCTAACCTAAGAAGTATTATCAGGCAGAACGTAGCTATGGGTAACAACGTAGACGAGCTGGTAAATTTTAGAAAAGTTTTAGAAAGTATACGAGCTAAAACATTAAAAGATCGTGGTAGTCCAGAAGCCTATAAAGGGTTTATAGAAGCTGAGAAGCTGTATAGAAAAAAGATGGAAACCTTTAATAATGATCAAATAAAAAGACTACTTAATTTACAATCAGTCAGTAATGATCTATATAGACAAGGTGATAAAACTGCATATAATGGCTTTGTTACTTTTTTAAGGAATAATATTACTCCACAAGGTGACGGAACTCTTACATCTCCTGGATTTATAGACGATATATTAATTGACCCTGAGAACACAGCAGGACTATTAGGTTTAAAGGGTGGCATACGCAACGCATACATGGATGAGGTAGTAGAAACTGTGGGTGGTGTTATGAGACCTAAAACACCTAGAGCTCATGAAACATTCATGGCTAAAAACGACAATATTATCAAAAAGTTTTTTAACGAAGACGAGATACAAGAATTTACTAACGCTGAACAATTTATAAATACATTTAAACAAAGAGATTTAGAACTAAAAAGAGCAAAAGAACTCATAGAAAAAAATACAAATTTAGCAGATGTGGCTAGGAATTTTAAATCACCAGAAGATTTATTTAAAAATACATGGAGTCCTGGAAAAATAACTGCCACTAAAGAAGTGTTTGATGCTCTTAATAATAGTGGTAGTAAAGATTTATTAAATGCTTATAAATCATATATATTTAAAGATATACAAGAAAAAACACAAAAAAGAGGAACGCTTAATCAAAAAGTTTATGATGGTACTCAATTACAAGATTACATAAACAACAATAAAGATAATTTAGAAGTGTGGTTCGGTGATAAATTTACTGAACAATTAGGTGATATTGCTAAAAGACTCAGAGCTTTTGATGATCCTAGAGTATCCGCTGTAAAAAAGGCTGACGATCCCACTCTTGACGCACTTAACTCTTTGGCTCGTGCTTATGTAGGGTTATTTACTACTCCAGGACGTGTGATGACTGCTGCTAAGCGTATACTTACAGGAAGAAAAGATTTTAAAACTATTGAATTATTATCTAATCCTGATAAGATGTATGAAGCAATTACAAGTGATAAAGTATTTAAAAGTCCTGCGGTAAAAAGTTTGGTGAGAGCACTCGGTAGGATATACTATAGAGAAAGTGTAGAGGAAGAAGAACCGATTACTGATGTTACTCCAGAAGATACTGTAAAATTTGGTCCAGGATTCCAAAGACCAGCAGGTATGAACACAGGTGGTAGAGTAAAATTAAAATACGGATACGGAGAATAAAATGGGGTTTTTTAAAAATTTAAAGAAAAGCATACAAGATAAAATAGATATACAAGATCAAAGTGTGAGTATGGAAAGACTGCCTACAGAATCAAAAGGTTTGAGATCTTTATTAGGCGGTAGAACAAGAAAAAAAGAACTTATGCCAGTATCAATGCCAGCAGCTCCCCCTGCACCTACAGGTATAGAAGCTCTTATAAGACCACAGAGAACAGATCCTGGAAATCAAGAAGATATGAGAAAACTCATGGAGATGCAACGACAAACATTTAGAAGTTTTCTGGCACCTCCTGCACCTCCACCACCTACAGCTTTTCCTGTTACTGGTGCTGACTTAGGACTACCTATTGGTCCAGGAACACCTGCTCCTCCAGGTGTGATATTTGAATCACCAACAACTACTTCTCCAGGTGTGATATTTGAACCAGAGATCGGTGAAATAGATATACAAGAAATATTAGATAACTTACCTAAAGGTGTTGGAGTTGGTGGTATAGGTTCTGTACCTGTTCCAGATATTCCTTATGAAATACCTCAGATAACAGTTCCTGCTGACTTACCTAAGTCACCTG
>Ga0208159_1000434_pt1 | contig 17065 bp, 20 predicted proteins | sample 9_EtaG_FD_184082 | JGI IMG/M metagenome (GOLD analysis project Ga0208159, IMG submission 184082) | Marine viral communities from the Subarctic Pacific Ocean - 9_ETSP_OMZ_AT15188 metaG (SPAdes) (version 2) | ecosystem: Environmental > Aquatic > Marine > Oceanic | place: Pacific Ocean | collected... | reverse complement strand
GAGGAGGTTACGGTTGTTCCGTTGGACCTGTAACAATAGAAGCATGATAAATAAAATTTGGAATTGGATTAAAAATAAATTTAAACCTGAAAAGCAAGACCCACATCTTACTTTATATGAAGAAGTAAAAGGTTATTGTGATGAACACAATAAATATAAACATCGTTGCCCTAAATGTAGGGAACTGGCAGGAGCGGAATAATGGCAGGGCTAAGTACATCAGGATTAAAAACACAAATAAGAAGTTATACTGAAACAGACTCTAATGTTTTAACAGATGCTGTTTTAGAAAATATTATTTTAAATGCACAATATAGAATTTTTAGAGATGTACCTATAGACGCAGATAGAAAACAACAATCAGGTAATTTAGTTACAGGACAAGAAACAATTAACGCTCCAGCAGGTGCTGTTTTTATTAGAGGCATACAGGTATATGATTCAACATCAGCTACAACTGGTGCTAATGTTTGGTTAGAAAAAAAAGATATTACATATTTACAAGAATATATTTCTTCAACAGAGTCATCTAAAAGAGGTCAACCTAAATATTATGCCATGTTTGGTGGTGCTACAGGAGAGTCTGATACTACATCTGGAAGAATGATGTTTGCCCCTGTTCCTGATACAACCTATAAATTTAGAGTTCATTACAATGCAGCACCGGCATTATTAGAAGGGGCAGATGGAACTAATTATATTAGTCTTAACTTTCCAAATGGACTGTTATATTGCTGTCTATCAGAGGCATATGGATTTTTAAAAGGTCCAATAGATATGTTGACACTATACGAAAATAAGTATAAACAAGAGATACAGAAGTTTGCTAATGAGCAAGTTGGTAGAAGACGAAGAGATGACTATACTGATGGCGCTGTTCGTATTCCAGTAAACTCGGCAAACCCATAGGAGAAAAATTATGGCAATAACATCGGCAATTTGTACAAGTTTTAAACAAGAACTTTTAGTTGGTACACACAACTTTACGGCTACAAGTGGAGACACTTTTAAAATAGCTTTATATACAAGCTCTGCAACTTTAGGAGCGGGAACTACAGCTTATTCAACTTCAAATGAAATTACAAACTCATCAGGAACTGCATATACTGCAGGTGGAGCAACGTTAACAAGTGTAACGCCAACGACTTCTGGAACAACTGCACTTTGTGATTTTGCAGACGTAAGTTACACTTCTGCTTCCTTTACAGCTAATGGTGCATTAATTTACAACGACGATCAATCTGATAAAGCAGTGGCTGTAATAGCTTTCGGTAGTGATAAAACTGTAACAAGTGGAACTTTCACTATTCAATTTCCAACAGCAGACGCAACTAACGCAATCATAAGATTAGCATAAGGAGGTCTTCCTTATGGCATCAACCTGGGGCACAAATACTTGGGGCTCTAACGCATGGCAAGATGATGAAATAGTAGTTTCTTTATCTTCACCTGGAGCAACAACAGCATTAGGAACGCCACAATCTTTTAATGTTGAAGGTTGGGGAAGACAACAATGGAGTAACTCTGGTTGGGGAGTTGAATATTCTGTTGAGCCTACAGGTTTATCTATTACCTCTTCACAAGGAACTGCAGAAGGATTTCCTCAGACTATTATTACACCAACAGGAATTTCTGTAACAGTTTCTGTTGGCTCAGCCACAGGTGCTGATGTAGTTGGTGTATCAGGTTTATCGATAACTTCTTCAATAGGAGAACTAGCAAATGTTGGAACACTTGTAGGTTGGGGTAGAAATGGTTGGGGTGAAGAACCTTATGGAGATTCTGTTAACAAAGTTGTAGTTCTTGCTTTAGGCTCACAAATAACATCAGGTGTAGGATCAATTAGTCCTGCAGATGTAATGGGATTAACAGGAGTTTCTTCAACTTCTAGCGTTGGATCTCCTACAATAATAGGTAGTGTTGCTTTTGACTTAACAGGAGTTTCTGCTACAGCTAGCGTAGGTTCTCCTGAAATTGACAGTAGTCCACTTGTGACTCCAACAGGAGTTTCTGCAACAGCTTCTGTAGGATCTTTAGCTCCTGCAGATGTAATGGGATTAACAGGAGTTTCTGCAACAGCCTCTATTGGTAGTATTGAAATTAATTCAAGTCCTATTATAATTCCAACAGGTCAATCTGCAACTTTATCTTTAGGATCAATATCACCTGCAGATGTAATGGGATTAACAGGAGTTTCTGCAACTGTTTCTGTTGGCTCTTTAAGTCCACCTGTTGTAATGGGATTAACAGGTATTTCTGCAACTATTTCTGTTGGGGAGTTATTTATTCAAGCTTATCAAAATATTGACACGGGCTCAAATACATCGTATACAAGTGTTGCAACTGGCTCAAATACGAGTTATAGTGACGTTGCATAGGAGATAAAATATGGCATCAACATACACACCTTTAGGGGTAGAACTTCAAGCAACCGGTGAAAACGCGGGTACATGGGGTACAAAAACAAATACTAATTTACAAATTTTTGAACAAATATCTGGTGGGTATACTGCTCAAGCTGTATCTGATTCTGGTGATACAACATTATCTGTTTCAGATGGTTCAACAGGTGCAACTCTTGCGCATAGAATTATTGAATTTACGGGATCACTAACAGCAGGAAGAAATGTAACAATTCCTCTTGATGTTCAAAATTTTTATATTTTAAAAAATGGAACTTCTGGATCTCAAACTGTAACATTTAAATATGTTTCAGGGACAGGAACAAGTGCTGCAGTTGCATCAGGTAAAACTGTAATTGCATATGCACAAGCAGATGACGGTACTAATCCTAATATTACCATGGTGGAATTTGGTGGTGACGTGGTTGATGATACTTCACCACAATTGGGTGGTAACTTAGATACTAATTCTTTCATGATTGATTTCGATGATGATCATGGAATAAGAGATGAAAATGGTAATGAACAATTACAATTTCAAACAACAGCCTCTGCAGTCAATCACTTTGATATAACAAACGCTGCAACTGGTAATAGTCCTACTATTTCAGCAGTTGGTGGAGACTCTAACATAGACCTTACTTTAGTGCCAAAAGGCACAGGAGTTGGTAAATTAACTAACGCTAATGGCACTAGTTCTACACAAAAAATAACAACAGATGGAAAAGCTATTGCATTGTCTTTAGTTTTCGGATATTAATATCAAAGGAGAATAAAAAATGGCAACACCAAATCTTGTAAATGTAGCAACGATTACACCTAAAAATGCTATGGGTAGTTTATCTGACACAAACAGAACTACTATGATTGACGTACCTGCAGAAACTGCAGTAAGAATAGATACAATATTATTAGCAAACATTGATGGAACTAATGCTGTTGACGCAACAGTAGAAATTAGTAATGACAATGGTTCAACTTATTATAAAATTGCAAGTACAATTTCAGTACCTGCAGATTCAACATTAGATTTAATTGCACGACCTATCTACTTAGATGAAACAGACTTAATCGCAGTGACAGCAGGAGCTGCTAACGATTTAGCATTCCATGTTTCATATGTAGAAATGGTTGACTAGGAGGATTAAATGCCAAGAATAATTAAATCAGCACAAGGAACATTTACAACATCAACAATAACAGTTGATGCTGACGGAAGAGTTATTAGTGCTGAATCTGGAACTGCTGGCGGTGGAATGTTTACACCGAAAGTTGTTGAAGCGGGTCCTGCCTCAGGGACTTTTACTACAAGCGGTTCTTTTGTAGGAGCATATCTGTACGCTGGCGGTGGCGGCGGAGGAGGCGGAGGTTTTGGGCCGGCTCCTGGAGCACCTGGAGGAAGTGGTGGAAAAGGTGGATTTGGTTATTTTGGTGCACCTGTTACAGCTCCTTTCTCACAACCTTACACAATAGGTGGAGGTGGATCTGGTGGTAATGGTAATACTCAATCACAGGGAAGTACAGGAAGTACAGGTGGAGATACAACTCTTGCAACTGTTGGGACAGTAACCGGTGGTGCTGGAGGAACGGGCGGTCAAAACAATGGAATTACAGGATCTACAGGATCAACAGGTGCTGCGCCAGGCGCAGATTTAACACCTCCTGCTAGTGTAAGAACATTAGTGTCTGGAACAGATTTTGGCACTGGAGGAAATGGTGGAACTGGAGGAAGGCCAGGATTAAATACAGCTGGTTCAGGAACTACTGGAAACGCAGGTGCTGTTGTAATATTTGACAACACAGGATCATAATATTTATGGCTATATTAATTTTTTTAAAAAACTCAAATAACGTAAAGGGAGCATTATATAGAATGGCTGCTAGTCAGAGTATCTATGATAACAACAAAAATTGGAATGATGACGCTTATGATTTAGTTACTATCTCAGATGAAGATTATGTTGAATTAAAAAAAGAAAATAAATTTGTTGAAAGTAAAAATAATTCTACTGTTAACTATTTAGATTTTAATAGTCACATATACTACACACAAGAAGAATTAAAATCTACTATTGATATAAAAATTAATGCTTTAAAAGAATGGTTAGATGCTGGAGATGGTTCTAATGTACTTAATAAGCCCATGGCAGCAGATGTAACAAGTTATTATAACTGGTTAAAAAATTTAGATCTTTCAACTGTGATTACAAATCCTAGTGAAAACGCTACTTGGAATGAAGAAACTTCTTCTTGGTCAGATGGGACTCCTTTAACAGGAACTATTGAAGCTTATGGTATTTCACAAGGAATTAATGTTTTTCACCCTTTAGAATTACTTTAATTATTTACAATAAAAAATTATAGTGTATAACTTTCTTATATAGAAAGAATATGGATATACAAAATTTTATACAGGCATACGATAGTGTGCTTCCCGAAAAACCTTTTAATCATTTTATTAAATATTGTAATATAATTAATTTTGAAAAGTCTAAGGTAGTTAAAAAAAATCAAGGATCAGAAGAAAATTTTAATATAAGAAGAACTTACATAAAAAATTTGTCTAATAGAAGTCCTTCAATGACTGAAACTCATTGGACCAATGTTCTTTTAAGTCGTTTTAATATTATTTTTTCTAATTATTTAGAAAAATTTGCTCCAGATAGCGACGTTATAATAAGAGATATTGCAGTATTAAAGTATGAAACGAATGGTTTTTATAATTGGCATGCAGATCATTGTAAAGAAGCACCTAGAACTTTAAGTGCTATTTATATGTTAAACAATAATTACGAAGGTGGAAACTTATGTTTTAAATTTGGAGATAAAGAAAAAGTTATGGATGTTGTGCCAAATAGAATTATTGTTTGGCCTAGTAATTTTTTATATTATCATACAGTAAAACCAGTTACAAAAGGAACAAGATATTCAGTAGTCTCATGGGCACTTTAGGAAAAGATTTTAAATATAAAATTATAAAAAACTTTCTTACAAAAGAAGAAATTTTATTATTAAAAGAACACTGCATTATAAAACATAGAATGAACTTAACTTCTTTTGATAGTCAAATGTCAAAAATATTGGATACTAATTTTTATGGAGATTCTATAATGGAATCTCTTTTAATAAATAAAAAAAATATAATGGAAAAAGAAACTAATCTAGAACTATTGCCAACTTATTCTTTTTGGAGAATGTACACTTTGTTTGCAGACTTACCAAAACACACAGATCGTCCTGCATGTGAAATAAGTGCTACTGTAGTTATAGATTCTGATGGCACACCTTTTCCTATATTTATGGACGGAACTCCTTTAAATTTAGAAATAGGGGACGCAGCTATTTATCTAGGTATGGAAGTAAAACATTGGAGAGAAGAGTATAAAGGTGATGGACAGTCACAAGTTTTTTTACATTATGTTAATAAAAATGGAAAATATCAAAATGAGTTTATGGACAGAAGAACGTTATTTGGTATAGAAAAAAATAAGGAGTAACAATATGAAATTTAATCAATATGAAAATGGTTCTTGCGATATTCTTTTTTCAAAAGAAGAAGTCAAAATAATTAATAAAAAACAAAAACTACATTTAACAGATGAATTTTTAAGACACTTTGGAAATAATTTAGTTAAAGTAGTAGCTGATTGGAACATTAAATTTAAAGAAGAAATACAAAATCAAAAAACAGAAGAAAATATGGAGATTGAAACACATGAAAAAGATTAAAGATTATATAATGGTTGTTAAAGCATTACCAGATGATTTTTGTGATTCTTTAATAAAAGAACTTAATACTAAAACTTGGGATAAACATAGATGGAGTTTTTATAATAACGATAATAAACTAGAATTTACATCAGAAGCTACAAAAGAATTAGATGTAATGAATTGCACTAAAGAACAACAAGAACAACTTAAACCTTATATAATACAAGCCTTAACTTTGTATCAAAATAAAAATAGTTGGCCAGGAGAAAAAACTAAAGCACCTTGGCTTAATAGAATTAGTCAAATACGTTTTAATAAATATTCAATCGGAACCATGATGAGAGAACATTATGACCATATAAACACAATATTTGATGGAGAATTAAAAGGAGTGCCTTTAATATCTATTGTAGCTAATTTAAATGATGACTACAAAGGTGGTGAATTCTATTGCAGAGGAGAGGAAATTAAGTTAAAAAAGGGTGATATACTATTGTTTCCTTCTAATTTCATGTATCCTCATGAAGTCAGAGAAACGACAAAAGGCACGCGATACTCTTTTGTAAGCTGGGCTTTTTAATATATAATGAGGTCATATGTTACAAAAAATAGGATTTCAACCAGGTATTAATAAACAAGTCTCAGAAACTGGCGCCGAAGGTCAGTGGATAGATTGTGATAATGTTAGATTTAGATATCAAACACCTGAAAAAATAGGTGGTTGGAAACAATTAGGTACTGATGATTTAACAGGGGCTGTAAGAGGTCTTCATCATTTTGTAAATAGTTTAGGTAGAAAATATGCAATCATAGGAAGTAATAGAATTTTATATGCATATTCAGGAGGTATATTTTATGACATACACCCAATCAAAACTACAACTACATTAACAAATGCATTTAGTACAACTAATGGATCAGCGGTTGTAACACTAACTTTTTCTGGTGCTCATAATATTACAGCAGGTGAAATAATATTATTAGATAATTTTACCACAATAACAGGATCTAATTTTGGTGCATCTGATTTTGATGATAAAAAATTTATGGTAACGACTGTGCCTTCAACCACAACACTTACAATTACAATGCCATCAAATGAAACAGGGTCTGGTGCAACAACATCAGGAGGTATTAGAGTACAACATTATTATCCAGTAGGACCAGCTGTGCAAGCAGAAGGATTTGGATACGGATTAGGTTCTTGGGGTGGTGAAGCTGCAGGAGCAGTTACCACAACTTTAAATGGCGCTATTAATGACTCTGTTACAACTCTTACATTAACAGACGCTTCACAGTTTCCTGATTCTGGAACTAATTTTATTATTATTGGATCTGAAGAAATATCTTATACAGGTGTTAGTGGAAACACATTAACAGGATTAACAAGGGGAGTGGCAGGAACAACAGCAGCATCTCATAGTGATGGTGCAACAGTCACAAACTCAACTGATTACATTGCATGGGGTGAAGCAGCATCAGGAGATTTAATTATTGAACCTGGTATGTGGTCCATAGATAATTTTGGTGACAAAGCAATTTGTTTAATTGTTAATGGTTCTGTGTTTGAATGGGACTCTAGTTTATCAAATGCAACATCAACAAGAGCTACAATTATATCTGGTGCACCAACAGCATCTCGTCACATGGTTGTATCAACACCCGATAGACACTTAGTGTTCTATGGAACAGAAACAACAATTGGTGATACGTCTACACAAGATGATATGTTTGTAAGATTTTCAGACCAAGAGGATATAAATACATATACACCCACAGCAACCAATACAGCTGGTACACAAAGGCTGGCTGACGGATCACGGATCATTGGAGCAATTCGTGGTAGAGATGCTTTGTATGTTTGGACTGACACAGCTTTATTTACACAACGTTTTGTTGGTCAACCATTTACATTTGCGTTTGCGCAAGTTGGCACTAACTGTGGATTGATTGGAAAAAACGCATGTGTGGAAGTTGATGGTGCTGCGTATTGGATGTCAGAAAATGGTTTCTTTAGATACGCTGGTAAATTAGAATCTTTACCTTGTTTAGTGGAAGATTTTGTTTACGATGATATAAATTTAACTTCAGGTAATCAAATGATATCTGCTGGATTAAATAACTTGTTTGGTGAAGTAATGTGGTTTTATCCAACGTCTTCATCATCAGTTGTAAATAGAATGGTTGCATATAATTATTTTGATTCTTCTCCACAGAGACCAGTTTGGACAAATGGTACATTATCTAGAACTATGTGGAGAGATTCTGCGGTATTTGGAACTCCACATGCAACAGAATACGATGCAGACACAGATACTTCTTTTGATGTTGTAGGAAACACAGAAGGTATTACAACTTATTATGAACATGAAGTAGGAACAGATCAAAATAAAAATGGAACAATAACTGCAGTTACAGCCAATATATCATCTGGAGATTATGACATTACACAAGCAAGAGCGTCCGCTACAGGACAGTCAACAGGTGTTGCAACCTTTAGAGGAGACGGTGAATTTTTAATGAAAGTTAGAAGATTCATACCAGATTTTATAAGTCAAACAGGTACAACTAGAGTTACAATACAATTAAAAAATTATCCTAATAGTTCACAATCTAGTTCACCACTTGGACCGTTCGATATTACCTCAAGCACTGATAAAGTAGACACTCGTGCAAGAGCAAGAGCTGTGTCTTTAAAAATAGAAAATACAGCAGCTAGTCAAAGTTGGAAACTAGGAACTTTTAGATTAGACATACAACCAGACGGGAGACGATAATGTCATTAACAAAAAAAGGTAAAAAAATAATGAAATCTATGAAAAAACAATATGGTAAAAAAAGAGGAGAACAAGTTTTTTACGCTACTAAAAATAAAGGTAAAATTAAAGGAGTTAAAAAATAATGGCAAAGATAGCACAAGTATTAACAAGAGCTAGTAAAGAGTATGATTTTACAATAGCAGAATCACAGGTTAGAGATCTTGATGCGATCGTAGAAAAATTAAATACAACGTTTCAAGAAGAATTAAAAGATGAGGTAGAAGCACAAAACTTCTTTTTAAATTAATGGCTAATAGTTTTATAAATAAAAAAGTAGATTTAACAACTACAGATTTAACAACACTATATACAGTGCCTAATTTTAAAACAGCTGTTGTAAAGTCATTGTTAGTATCCGAGGACGCTGGATCAGGAAGCACAATAACAATAACATTGGTAAATTCTAGCGGTACTATATTTAATCTATTCAAGGATAAAGCTATAGCATCCAAGGCAACAACGGAACTTTTAACCCAACCTCTTGTTATGGAAGAGAGTGAGATACTTAAAGTACAAGCTGCTGACGCGAACGAGCTGCACGTCATAGCTTCTATATTAGAAATACAGCCAAGAGAGGTAATAACATAATGATTGAATTACAACCGGATAAGGTAATAGAGAAGATAACTAATAAAAAAACAGGGGAACAATATAAAAATGATAAAGAATGGAAAGATAAGGGTATATCTCCAGATGACATTAGAAAAGATGTAACTCTGTTAATGCCAAGTCTTGATTTATTTAGTAAAACAAAATAGAATAGTACAATGGCCATAACAAGATCACAACAAGCAAGACAGATGTTAAAAACAGCAGGTGCTGTAGAGCAAGATGGTTCTTTAAATTTTATAAAGGACTCTGAATCTGTAACTGTACCAAAAAAATTTAAAGCTAGAAAAAATGCTCCAGCAACTAAGCTTGCATATATTACAGATGCTGAAGCTGAGATGCTAAAGAAAAAGAAACCAGGGACACCACACAAAGGACCAAAAGGTATACCTAGTTATGATTCTTTTGGATCAATAGATGCAAGTGGTAAAGATACAGGTGTTTCAGGAAGTCAAGTAAGTGCTGCAGAAACTGGTGGCGGTGGATCAGGTATGAGTCCACAAGATAGAGGTGATTTTAGATCAGCTGCTATTGCTGCAGGTGCAGGTCAAAGAGTTAATCCAGGTTTTTTTGATAGTAGAAATGTTATATCTTCTAAAGAGTTAAATAGAGCTAAAAATTTTACAAGAAGAGGAGGTACTACAAGCGATCTTGCAAGATTAGCTATGAGAAGAACAAGAGGTGGTGGTCTTATGAACTTTATAACAGGTGGTGGTTTTTTTGGAAATGTGTTTAGAAACTTAGGACAACGTCTAGGTTTAGGTAAAAGATTTAACGAACCAACGTATGACATGCGTGGTTTAAACACTAGAGTGTATGAAGCCATACCTGGAGCTAGTACGAATCCAAACAATCTTGATATCTATAACGAGTTTGTAGATGATGATGAGGATGATACAAATATAATTCTTCCAAAACAAAAACCAGATACGTTAGGTTTATTAGAAGTACCTGAAATACCAATAACACCTTTTCAACAAGATATTATAGAAGATCAAAATTACGACGAACAAGTTGGTGACATTAGAGATATAATGGCGGCAGACGGCGGTATGATAGGTGGAGGCATCATGGATGCTGCAGGTAGACAGAATTATTTTTTAGGTAAGTTGGTTAAGAAAGCAGGTAGAGCAGTTAAGAAAATAGCTAAAAGTCCTGTTGGTAAATTAGGATTATTAGCAGCAGGTGGTTTTGGATTAAGTAAAGCAGGATTACTTTCTAAATTATATGCAGGTGGCAAATTGACGGGAATGGGTAAATTAGCACTTGGAGCAGGAATATCGGCGTTACCATTATTATTTGGACAAGAGGAAGAAGAACAACCAACAGGATTTACAGGATCAGTTGGTGGTCAGATAGATCCAAGAGCATATACAGATCCTTATGGTGTTTTATATGGAGCATTTAAAGCTGAAGGTGGTTCGATGAAAGATGAGCCAGTAGCTAAAAGAACTATGCCACTATTAGACATGGGTGGACAAGAAATGGATTTAAGAGCTGAAGGTGGTTTTGTGCCAATAGGTAGAATGGAAAAAGCTGACGATGTGCCAGCTAGATTATCTAAAAATGAATTTGTATTTACAGCTGATGCAGTCAGAAATGCAGGTGACGGAGATGTGGACAAAGGCGCAGAAGTCATGTATAACATGATGAAAAACCTCGAAGCCGGAGGTGACGTATCCGAAGAATCGCAAGGCTTAGAAGGCGCACGTGAAATGTTTCAAACATCAAAAAGATTAGAGGACGTAATATAATGGCTGTACAAGAAACTAGAACATTACCCGCACCGTTTATAGATAAATTAGGCACGGATCTTGCAACACAGATCACGGCCCAAGCACAAGTACCTGTTGTTGCACCAGGAACAGGTGGTATATCACAATTAGCAGGTGAATCATCAGAAGACTTTGCAAAAAGACAACAAGCAGCACAACAATTTGATATTAGACAACAAAGTTTAGCAGGACTTGCACCACAGGTTGCAGGATTAAGTCAATTAGAAAAAGATGCTAGAACAACAGCACAAGCTGGCATTGGATCATTTCAACCATTCGTACAAGCAGCACAGACACAAGCAGGAACTGCTGGAGGAATATTAGGACAAGCAGGAACAACATTAGGTGGTGTTCCATTAGGGGCACAAGCTTTTCAACAAGACGTATCTCAGTTTATGTCACCATATCAATCACAAGTGATTGATGCATCATTAGCAGAATTTGATCGTAATACAGCTATGAGAGAGCAAAGTATACGAGATCAACAAACCGCTTTGGGTGCGCTCGGCAGTGGTCGAGCGGGAGTGCAACTCGCAGAGTTTGGCACAGGGGCTGCAAGAGAACGTGCATTATTACAAGCAAATCTATTGCAGCAAGGTTTTCAACAAGCACAAGGAGCTAGGCAACAAGACATACAAAATAGATTTGGTTTAGGACAAGCACAAGCAGGATTAGCAGGACAACAATTAGGACAAGCACAATTTCAAACAGGACTAGCATCATTAGTTCCTGGATTACAAAGAGCAGATGTCGGACAACTTGGAGCATTGGGCGCAATCGACAGATCATTAAGCCAAGCACAACTTGATTCACAAAGACAAGCAGCACAACAAGCAGCATTCTTACCTCAACAACAGTTAGATAGATTTGCTGGTCAGGTAACAGGTCTAATGGGTGGTTATCCGGGTGGAACAAGGCAGGAGTTCATACCACAACCTACACCATTACAGTCTGCTCTAGGTATCGCAACAACACTAGGAGGCCTATATTTAGGAACTAGATAATGAGAAGCAGAACATTAAAAAGACCAATGTTTAGAATGGGTGGTTCTTCAGGAACTGGTATTACATCAGGACTTGATAGACCGGGATATAGAGACGGAACTGACCCTACAAAATTAATACCACAATTAGGAAGTCTACCAACAGACTTTGACCGTTCTACAACACCTGAAAAACCAACAGGTCTTGGTCTAGGAACAATACCAGGATTTATAACACAGTTTGGTTTAAATCTTGCAAGTCAAGCCCCTACAGGAAATATATTTTCTACAGCTGCAGCAGCTGCAAAAGAACCTTTTGAGACTTTCCAACAAGCTAAGTTTGCAGAGGCAAAAGAAGAACGAGAGTTTGAAAGAGAAAAAGAATTACAATTATTTAAAAATTTAGGTGAGGACGAAAGAATTCAAATACAAAAAGAAGCACAGGTTTTAGCTGATAATCCAGAAAGTGAATTTTTTGGTCAATACAATAAGGCATTGAATATGTTAGCGCAGAAAAAAGTATATGGTGTGCAATTTATGCCAGGAGAAGAACGTAAAAAAACAATTGATGCAAACGCACAAAACATAGCTGCAACTTTAAGGGTTAATAGTTTAGTTGCTAAAAGAATGGCAACTTTTGAATATGATTTTGATGGCATACAAAAGAAAAATGATGATCTTTCATTTGATATTGAGGATCCTTATTGGAATCCAAACAAACCAAGTAAAAGTTATAAAGAGGGTTTTACTTATCATGATGCAATCACTGGTAAATACTTTAGAAGAGATTCAAGTGCACCAGGCGGTGAGGGCGTGCCACAAGGATTTGTTGAAGTACAAATTAATAGATAGGATCTACCATGGTACAGAAGTACGATAGATTCGCAATTCAAGAGCCAGAAACAGAAACAAATCTAGCTGTATCTGTTGCAGCAGGAATAGGTTCTGGTCTAATTAAAATACCACTAGGTTTAGTTTCAGTAGCAGCGGAAATATATGATGCAACACAAGGTGAGGGTGTAAACTACGACGAAAGTGCTGTTGCAAGACTAGAAAGATTTATTGATGATAGTGTTGTAGGTGATGTTATCAACGGTTTGGAGGATAAAGCTAGAGATACTGCAGCTGGTAGAATAACGGAAGCATTGGTGCAAGTTGGTGTTCCTGCAGCAAGAGCTGCAAAGATAGCTGGTAATATAGCAGTAAAAGCGATCAATGGTATACAAAAAGGTAAAAGAGTTTCAGTAACAGGTAAACAAGGTAAAAATTTATTAAAAGGTGCACAGAAAGCAAACGAATTAAACAGAGCAGCAAGATATTCTAAATACGCTGCAACGAGTGTGGGTGGTGCAGGTGGAGCAGCTTTGGTTTATGATATAGAAGACATTGGAACTTTTGGTGACATAGCTCCAGGTATAGGAACAGGTTTAGATAGAGACGCTACAAAAGATACAGAAGATGATGCTGTTAGAAGATTAGAAAATAGAGCAAAGTTTTTTGCAGAAGGTATTTTACTAACACCTTTTGTTTATGGTATCGGACAAGGTGCAAAATTTCTTGGTAAGAAAGGTAAAGAACTTGCATATAGTAATTCTAAGTTTGAAAGAATACTGGATAAGTTTGCATCTACATTTAGACCTAGAAGTAAAAAATCACAAGAATTATTTGAAGCAAGCATGAGAGTCGAAGGACAAGAAGGTGCAGCAGCTATTGTTGCAAAAGATTTGGTAAGAGACATAGATGATTCTTTTAAAACTATATTTGATAAATCGTTTACAGCAGCTGAAAGAGTAAAAAATACAGATGCTATATTAGAGGGTATGGATGGTTTAATTAGAACAGGTAAAGACACTATTGTAAATAATGAAGTTGTTTTTAGAAACTTTGATAAAAAAAGATTAATAGATTTTAAAAAGTCACTAACTAATATTAAAATACCTGCAGCAAAACAAGATGAGTTAATAGCTGCAGTTACCAATTCTAAAAAAGCTTTTAACAGATTACAGACAGACTTGTTACAAGGTGGTAATTTAACTACAACAAACAAAGAAGAATTATTAAATTTTTTTAGTCAAAGATTAAATTCAACCTTATCAAACGATTACAAGATATTTCAAAACAATAAAGTATTTAAAACAACAAACTACATACCTGCAGATGAAAAAAGACAAGCTGTTGCACAGGTGTTTATGAATTATGCAAAAAACAATAAAGTTAAAAATTATGGAGAAAAAGAGGCATTACTAGATGTAGATAGAGTTCTTGAAAATGTAAAAATGGACCCAGTAACAAAGTCACCAGTATTTAAATTTGAAAGCAAAAGTGCTTTGTACGATGGTGTAGTGCAAGAAATAAATATTTCAAAAATGATCTCTACAAATAAATTTGATCCACAAGATCTAATTACAGGTCAAAAAGATTTAAAAGCATTTAGAGAATTATTTGGTGAGATAAAAGATGCAAGAAGAACAATTATAAATAATATGCAATCTATGGCATCTATTACAGCAAGAGATAAATTTTATAATACAATAGTGCAAAGTGGTAAGATTGTTTTTGACAATCCAACACAGGCACAGTTAAATTTACCTAATAGACCTGCATACACCATGTCAAGAAACGGTATGCAGATTAAATCACCTCTTGGTGAAGAGATATATACTAATCCTATGAACGGTAAGTTTACATCGTCAGAGTTTGAGCAAGCTATAAAATTTGCAGAAGAAATGCCTTTAGATGGTTTAATGAAATCTAGTTTGTATAGATACCTAATAGCAGTGCCAAAGGCAGGGGCACAGGTCGCTAAAACAGTATTGAGTCCATTTACACACATGCGTAACTTTACAAGTGCTGTTGCATTTAGTGCAGGCACAGGTAATCTATTTAAAGACCCAAGATTTATTCTAAGAAGTTTTAAACAATCATTTAATACAATACAGCCACAGATAGTATATAGAAACCTACCAGAAGAACAGGCATTCTACAGATTTTTATTAGATGAAGGCGTGGTTAACTCAAGTTCTACATTTCAAGACGTTCAGGGATTATTAAAAGATATCGCAAAAGGTGGTGATTTTGTTGAAAGAGTTTTTGGTAAACTAGGTAAAAGAATGAATAAAGTGTTTAGAGGAGCACAAGATTTGTATGTTGCAGAGGACGACTTTTACAAAATATATAATTATCTTGCAGAGTTTGACAATTTAAAAAATGCATACAAGGGATCAAGACCTGACATAGAACTTGCAAAACAAGCTGCAAGCATTGTTAGAAACACAGTACCAAACTATTCATATGTATCAGATTTTATCAAAGGTTTACGTAGATCACCTCTTGGTAACTTCGTATCGTTTCCTGCTGAAATTGTTAGGACTACATTTAATATTACAGAACAAGGATTAAAAGAGTTAGCAGATCCTGCACTACGTAGTATTGGTGCAAGAAGATTAATAGGTTTAGGAACAACTTTAGCTATCATACCACCAACAGTCGTTGAGGCATTTAGAGGTATATACGGTATTACAAGAGATGAGTTAGCGGCTATGAGAAGATTTTTACCTGAGTGGTCTAGAGAATCTACAATTATACCAAGTAAAGACAAAGATGGTAATTATTATTATACAGATTTTAGTCATGGTTTTGCTTATGATACAGTTGTAAATCCTATTCAATCTGTCATAGCAAATGTAGAGGCTGGTAAAGAACAACCTTTAATACAAGGAATGGTACAAGGCACAACAAGAGCGTTAGGTAGATTTCTTGACCCATTCATTAGTGAATCTATCTGGGTTCAAGCATTAAATGATCTATATTCAAGAGGTGGTAGAACAGATACAGGTTCAGAAATATGGAATCCAAGAGATCCTGAAGGTGATAAAATGGCTAAAGGTATAAAACATTTAGTTGAAGCTCTTGCACCATTATCACTACCACAGATATCAAGAACTATAAAAGCAGGTATATACGGGGAGGACCCTGAAACAGGAAAAGATTTAAGTCTAACAGGTGAACTTGGTGGATTCTTTGGATTTAGAAATCAAAAAATGGATTTTGAAGAATCTCTTGGTTATAAAATTTCAGACTATAATGGAGCGTTAAGAGATAGTAGAAAATTTTTACCAAGACCAAGAGGTAATGTAGATGCACAAGATATATTAAAAGAATTAGTTCAAGGAAATGCGTCCTGGTTTGAAGCACAAAAAGATATGAAACAAGACATCGAGGCTATGAAAAAGTTAGGATACACTGATCAACAGATAGGAATTATATTTGACAGACGTGGAAAGGGTAAAGATTTTAACGCTATTCGTGCAAATAGATTTACACCTTTTGATATACCTGAAGGATTAATTGATGAGTACATTAGAAATGCAGAAGTAAATGGATATGCAAATCCTATGAATACAAGCACGTTTAGTGTTATTAACAGCATACTTAGAGAACTAAACAGATTATATTTAGATAATGATTTTCCACTTGATTTAATAAGAGAGTTTACAATAGGTAGCGCACCTCCTTTACCAAACATGCCAATGCCTAACGTAAACACTGTTAATACAACACAAAATGTTGACCCAAGAACTAACTTGACACGTACAGAGACTGCGTTATTATCTCCAGAAGAACAAGTAATAGCGAGTAGAACATAATGGCAAAAAAATCGGCATTACAGAAAATTGAAGATCACGAAAAGCTTTGCAGAATAATGCAAAAGCAGACCTTTGAACAAATAAAAGAAATCAAAGAACGTGTAACAAGGATGGAGAGAAT
>Ga0208159_1000430_pt1 | contig 17144 bp, 11 predicted proteins | sample 9_EtaG_FD_184082 | JGI IMG/M metagenome (GOLD analysis project Ga0208159, IMG submission 184082) | Marine viral communities from the Subarctic Pacific Ocean - 9_ETSP_OMZ_AT15188 metaG (SPAdes) (version 2) | ecosystem: Environmental > Aquatic > Marine > Oceanic | place: Pacific Ocean | collected... | reverse complement strand
ATCAGCAATAGACTGAGCAGTAACAGTTTTAATTTTATCAGAATCGTTAGTGTCTTGAACGATTACCTTATCATCTGTAGCAACTGTGGCGGTAGGCAATGTATCTAGTTTATACAGACCCGTCATCGTAATACCGTTAGCATCACCTGTTAGTGTGCCTGCTTCAGTATATCCTGAATTATCATAAGCAACACTAATAGAGTTTTTAGTTTTACCTAACGTCAAGTATTGAATATGAGCCTCTGTTGAATCATGTTTAGCAGCAGCAATAATCACATCTCCCGCAGAATAATCTGGAACTGTAGTTGATGTTCCTGTTCTAATCACAATTGCATTTGAAGAATTTACAACAATTAAGTGATAAACGTTTGCAGTAAGAGTTAAGTCGCTTGATGTAGCACTTACAGAAACTAATTCACCATCTCTAATAATTTTTCCAGATGCTACTGCTAATGCAGTAACGCTATTCTTAGTGATATTGAAACCACTAATTGCATAGTTTTGCCCAAGACCTAAACTTAGTGCTTTGATTAAACCCGTATGGGGTGCATCGGCGGCATCTAAAATTTGACCCAAAGAACTTCCTGTAGTAAAACGACTGTATAAACCGGGATTGCTAACCATATCACTCAACCTCTAAAACGAAGAAAATTTCTAAAGTCTCCGTTGAAGTCAAAGGGCCTACGGCGTCAAATGCTTCACGGATAAAAAGACTAGAACCATCAAAAAGACCTGCTTCTCTGATAACATCTCCAGAAATAGCAGAACCGGGAACAGTTAATTTAAGTTCAAATACGTTACCTTCGATATCTGAAGTAAGTGTAGGGGTAGCAGAAAGTTCAGCATCTAAGCCTGTAGCAGCAGGACTTGTTGAATTTCCACCTCTTCCGATTTTACCGGAGTCAATATTGTTTTTGATAAAACTCGCAACTGCATCTTTTAAAGAATCTGTAATCAATAGTCCACCTCCACTAAGTCTGTAATTGTGTTAACTCCACCCAAAAATGTGATTGAAAATCCAAGTGTCGAAGTAAAACCTAATTTGAAACCGGCTAGGTCTGCCTTCCTAACTAGCAACTTAAGCGGCTTGACTTTAATGTTTCGCACGAAGTCAAGATTAACAACTGTCGAATCAGAGATTTCTTCTCTTAAGAATACATTTGTTTTTCGATTTTGAACCAAAAGTTCAGCAAATCTATCACCAATGTTTTTACTGAATTTACCCAGAACTAATTTAATTTTACCTGTAAGGTTATATTCGATTTCAATGATATAATATTCTGCTCTTGGAATATTTTCTCTTCTAATTTCAACTTGAACAATATCGCCGGGCTTAAATTGGGTTGTTGATTTAGGTGCTAACTCAATAACTAGTTTTTCATTTACCTTATTGTGTAAGATAAAGAGTTCCTTAGCCTTAGATTCAACTTCTCTTTGTGTTAGAAGAGAACGGTCCACGACCTCTAATGTTTTTGTTCCATTTTTCTTAATGTCAGAAACATTTCTTTTTTGTGCTTTATGCGCTCTCCCAAACACAACAATACTATTATATTTGTCGAATACTGTTTTGTCTTTTTCATAGGAAGTGATTAGATAGTCACCATTATCAGAAATAAGAATATCTGGAGAAATTTCGGAAGCATCTCTATTAACAATTTTTAGATTCTCTCCCTGCCTATGTAAAGTTTGGTTCTTCTCTTTAAGAAGAGAATTAACTGCACTAAGTAAGGAAACGCCCTGTAATGTCGGAGTAACGAATCGTTTAGTTGAAGAACTTAAACTAAATTGAATGTTTTCTTCGTTAAGTAAATCTTCAACAATTTCATCTACTTCTGGCCCTACGCTCACAGATGTTCCAATTGATGCTCGTTTATAATCTGAGTCAACTCTATAGTTGGTTTTGACTGTAAATGGTTCAGTAACGGATGCTACTCCAATAATTTTTCTTGTTTCTCCTAGATTAAGAACGTAACCTAAACCATCATCTTCTAGTCTAACCGAAGTCTTATATGGTGATTGGCCATCAGAAATGCACATAATTGTTTCGCTTGTTGGAATAACGTCATCTAGAACATCATAATCTCTAATGACGTTATAATGATGCGAATCACTATTTCGATTTAAATCAATAGCAACTAACATTGATAAGGCCGCTTCACTACCTCCTTCATTTTCAGTTGATGTAGGCTCTAAAACGTTACCTGCCGACATATTCTTTAACAAGAAAGAAGGAGGTTTATCATACGGTGTTCCTGTATTGTCTAATGTTAGATTAGAAGTGACTACATTCATTGGAATTTTTCTCTTAAAGTTAGAATGTAAGCACGTATGGTTTGGTTGCATGATTCTATAATATCCTTGGCTCAATGCGTGGTCAGTAACCAATTTGAAAATTTCTGACCCTGCATTTGGGTCTAACTCATGGGACATTACATAAACAATATCAGTAGGTCTAGAATTGTTAATAGACGGCGACGTAACACTTTGACCATTATAGGTAGCATATGCTTTAGTTACAGAGTCATATGCTAATCCCGCTTCAGAAACTAAATAACATCCTGTAAGGTTAACTTTGCAAATTGGGCTATTATTTGAACTGCTAATATCATAAGAATAGACATTTCCTCCAATAGTGGATAATGTATCAACGGTCGAAACCATGCCGCTAGTTACGTCTAATCTCAATTTGAAACCTAAAAGTGCGCCGCCATGACTCGCAGTAGCATTAGCAGTTTCATCATGGTCTTTAAATTGTTCAAATCTAAAGGCAGATGAGTCATCTTTGGTTGTTAGTGAAATTGTGTTAGCCTCTCCATCAATAGTCCTAGCAGTATTGCTAACATGGCTCGTAACAAGTCCCTTAGTTACATCATTAAATCCAGACTCAAGGGTAAAGGTATCTAATGCTACTCCCATAGCCTTTTCATAAACCTTTGAATCATTTTCACCATTTGCAAGTTCTCTAATTGTTTCAGAAAATCTCTGAGAATCTCTAGTTACATTAATCGCTCTAGAACCAGACGCAGTAGCATTTACAGCAGAAGGTGTAGTATCTTCATCTTCTAAACTAAATGCCGTGCTAGAAACGGTATCAACAACTGTTCCATGAGGAATTGCTGCAACTTGAACATATTCACCTGCACTTACAACTTTAATATCCTGTGCGCTTACAGAAGTTACATTGGGGTCGCCACTTGTGGTTGTTCCTGTAATTTCAACAAATGAAGCATTTTTTCCTAAATCAACAGGAAGAATAATAGAAGGTCTTCTTGCTTCATTACCTACTTCATTTGCTTTTTGAAGAAGCATATTTCTAAACGTTTCACTATGCCGAGTATGGAATGCAGAACCACTTTCCCCATAATCGTTAGCATCAACAATAGCACCTTTATTCATGTGAATTAGATTTCCATGTAAAGAGGTATCTTCAGTAGCATTTCCTGAAAGAATAGATTTATCAGGAAGAGTAATTCTAAAAAGTTGACTAGTATAAAAACCATGAGTGTTAGTAGTTTTTGCAGGTTCATTTACTAAAGTAATTTCTGTTGAAGATGTTGATGCCACTTCACCAATAATTTCGCCATTACTATCACATACATAATCTCCGGCAAAAAAGTGCGTGGATGGGTTACTAGCAGTAGTGATGACTTTTCCAGAATAAGAACTAGCAACAACTGTAGTTTGAACCATTTTTCCTGTTGGGATAGTTAATCTTGGTAGGCTTCTATCTAATGATGGTGGGTTTTCAGGATCAAATTGATTAAAATGCCAATCATAAATACATTCAGTTAATCTCATTAATCCAAACTGTTTCAAAGAAGAAGGAGTTTTATTGCTAGAAGTAATAGCAACAGTAAAGTAATCAGAATCAGTATTTGAAATGGCTTGGCTCTCGCCAGAAAGATTAGACTTTCCAATGCTTTGATTTAGTAGTTTGGGTTGTTTAATCAAAGTAAGAGAATAGTTTTCGATGGTTTTAGCATTTGTTGAATTAAAAAGACTATCTTCTCTTTGCCCCCAATATGCTTCAGCATCACAATTTACGAATAAGAACATTCTAGCAATCTTAGAATCAATTTGCTCTAAAATATCTGAAATTCTATTAGGAGAAGTTTCTTCTGTTTGCAGATTTGTTCTTGTGCCTGTTGTAGAATAATGCCTAATTTGATAAATAGGAGTAGATTCTCCGGTAAATCCAAATGGCCTATCATTGAATTTAGAACCTCTTGGGGGTTGATAGCCTAAAGATTCAATTAATAGTTGATTCTCTTTTGATGCTCCTGTTCTATCTACTCCGTATAAACTGTCAGCAGCAGTTAATGATTGAACAAAACCTATTGTGGGTTTGTGTGCATCAGCGTAATAATTCACATTACTTAATTTTTCTTGATAGAAATGTAAATCATTGCTATCAGCAAGGTTAGTTCTCTTTGAATCAATTTCATCAATCTGTCCCTTTTCAAGATTATAAATACGATATACAGGAGAACCAAACTTTTGGGAGTATGTTGGATATGATAGTGCAGGGGAAGCGTAGTCAAATACGCTATTAAACAATGCAGGTCTTGATAGGCTACCTGAGTTAGAACCAATTCTTATGGGATGAAGAAGACCAATCGCCTTTCCACCGTGCAAATGTGCACCATTAAGAAGAGATAGTGAAAAGTTTAAATGTTTAGAATCTAGTGAAGTGTGAGCATCAAATCTTTTAAGGTCACCACTTGTTACTGTTTGTGGTCTATCAAAGAACATTTTTGTTTCATATGCGGAACCATTATGTAACGTTTGAATTCCGACGTAAAGTCCAACAAATTCATCATCAACATAATAAGGTTCATATTTTTTAAGAGTGGCTTTAGAAGGCGCACTAGAAACAATCAATGCCCGGCCATCTTTTCCGGTAACGGTAGCGATTGCTGAAGTATAAGATGGACTAATTGCATTTGCTTTATTGTTTGTTACTCTTGCTAAGGTAATTGGAATATAAGGCGCAAGTTCAATAGATGCCCCTTCATTTTCTTCCTTAATTCCTAGAACTGTAAAGTCACTTAAAGTATTAACTGTTTCAAAGGAAGGGTCAAATTCTGTTTCTGAAAGTGTTCCCGAAGCAGTAGCAGAATTAGACATAATGAATTGCGTTGAACTAATAATAGACTGAACAAATGTGTTCGATGGAATAATTGTGCTTCCGTAAGCAAACAACTTAAACCCGTTTCTAATATTAGATGTGGAAGAAGTGGTAACTAACGAACTACCGTTTACAAAGGTGCAACTAAGAATAAATTTTTCTGAATTTTCAAGAAACAGTTCGAACTTTTTATCGTCACGAATATTTGTTGGAGAGAAAATAGGTCTTCCTTTTTCAGTTTCTGTGTTAGTGATTTCTGAAAGATTTAAAACTTCTTCTCCATCTAAACTAAGGCCGCTACCTGAATTAAAAATTAACCCTTTTTGAGCAGAGCCTTCGAGAGCAGTAGTGCTATCTGTGCTTAAGTAGTTTGAAGCAAGTGCTTTACTCAAAATATAGGCTTGAGTCCTTTCTCTGTAAATATTAGTGAAACTTCCTGTTGCTCTAGCAGTATCAGTTAAGTAAATATTTGAAGAGTCACTTCTTTCTGCTCTTCCAATAAAAACATAAACTCCATTCGAATACACTCCGTAAATTTTATCCCCATTAAAAACTGTTGGGGTTGCAGAAACAGAAGTGATTCTATCAGGGTTTGAAGATGCTGAAACCGTCGCCGTCACAGCACTAGCATTTACACCGACAAGTTTAGGAAAGAAAGAATTAGTTGAGTAAATCATATCTTCAGAGAATAAATTTTTCTTGTTCACAATAGGATTGATTAATTTATAGAGGTCACTACGCCCACTAATTTCCATAATATTTAGACCTTGTGCCTTACTAGTTTTTAATTCTTCAATTTGTCCGGTAAATCTTTCAACAAAAATTTCATAGAACCCTTCCAAATATCCAATTTGGTCGCCACCATATCCTACACCATCAAAAGATAGCGTTAGTGTTTTGTTTTTCTGACTAGCATTAGAAATTGCAGAATATACATAAGATAGATTCTTAGTTGTAAATTTAATGAATAAATCTTGAAATCTGTTCGATACGATATTATAGTCAGTATGTAATTTATTTGTTTGGGCGCAATATGCTCGACGATAAATTATTTCACCTTCAAGTCCTGTAAGGTCTGCTGTGGTAGTGAATTCAAAATCTGTTTGAAGACGACTTACTTCTTCAAAAACTACTTGTGATGCGCTGGGGCCAGAAAAAATTAAAATTCTATTTCCAATCAAAACCTCTTCGCCTTGATTTAAAAAGTCTGAATCATCCCTACCGATTGAATTGTCAAGATAATATCTAATAAAATTAGAAAGAGCATTATAAGCACCTAAACGCGTTCCTGTATCAACCCAACCATTGATATCTTCTCTATAAACACTTTGCCTAATTCTTAGAGGTTGGTTTTCTGAAATCTTCTTATCTAAAATTCTAAAATTATCAATAGCGGCTGATTCTGTTAAACCTGCTTTATCTCCCAAAGCGTCGGTAATTTTAGCCGCATAAAGATTAGGAATGTTGTTGCAGTAGTCTGGGGATAAAGAGTAGTGAAGGTATCTCTTTGGCCCATCATAAGTTAATGTTCCTGTTGATTCATCATCCACTTCTCTTCGAGCATTATAGAAAATAGCATTATAGTCAGTATAACTTAGCGTTGGTTGAGAAACACCAGAATTATATTCCTGTGGAGTATTAACACTTGGCGCGTCCTTATCTCGAAGAACGTCAGTAAGTGTAACTCTAAGAGAGTGTGGGCCATAGTCAATAATTTTTTTCTGATAATCTGTAGTGGTAACAAATACAGACAATTGTGCATCCACTTCAATATTTGTTCCGCTAGCCGCAGACTCCATCCTTAAAAGATATTTAGTATTGTGGTCTAACTGCCCTTTCTTATCTAACTTATCATCAAAGAAATAGAAAAGAGGTCTTGATACAGATAATGAGTCTTGAACTTCAATGGTGGTAGCACCAACAGTCCTTTGTGCTTTGATGCCTGCTGATAAAGCCACTACATTGTTTGTTGTGGATGGACCCTTAAATAGCATGTATTTCGTTCCCTTTTGAATTTCCTTACCTAATTTTGGTTCAAATTCAAAAGATACAGCGTGTGCGCTACCTTCGCTTGTTTCTAAATTAACCTCTGTAATCTTAGCGAAGTGGTGTAGGTTCCCATCATCTGAATGTAATAAAACAAAGTTATGATGACTAGTAGAAATACCTGCTAAGTCAATACCGACTGATTGATTGTGAATATCAAAGGATTGAATTCTAAATCCCGGAGTAGTTTCTAAGTTCTCATATTCAACAAAAATATCTGTTGCTCCAGAAACAATTTTATCAAATGTGACTTCCTTTGAAGTATCATGGTCTGTATGAATAACAGTAAATAAACGATGACTCGTAGTAAAGGTGCTACCTGCTCTAATCACAGGGTTAGTTGGAACATCAAAATTAAAATTACTGCTAACATCTGTTGATGAGATGTTTTGCACCTTTACATTTGGAGCCGTCACAAGTCCACCTCCTCAAATCTTAGATATAGCAGGGTATTATTAAAGTTCGGTAAGAGGTTTGAAAGACTAGGAAATTCTGTTCTTTTGGTATTTGTTAATGAAATTTCATGGAACTCTCCCATGAATTGTTCATTGGTGCTAGCCGCATTGTTACCCGTTCCACCTGTTCCATTCGCTCCTAAGAAATAATCTTCTTTATCGAATGCGAAGTTTGAAGAGGAAGAATGCTTGTTATAAGAAACAGGACGGCCATTTAAGAATAAAGTTACATCATTTTCTGTTTGACCATATGAAACAGCAACGTGAAAAAAGCCATTAACGTAGGTAGGTTCAACAGAACTGCGAACATACAACTTGGTTCCGAGCGATATGTCTTCAGAATATGCTGTGCTTAGGGTGATTTGAGAGCCAAGTTTTGACGCGATGCTCCCTATCTTCTCAAAGCCCGAAGCCGTCCAAATGAACACCTCCTGACTACCCGAAGCAAAGAATCCCGTCGTCGGGGTGCAATTGATGGCGGTCCCTCCACCTGTAAAATTGGTGCTTACTGTTGAAGTTTCATCGAAATGAAATTTTCCATTTCTTAAAGTTCCCCTATTGTCGGCACTTCCGCCATAATCTAATTGTGGTCCAAAATCAGGAAGAATAACTGTATCACTAGTATATGTTTGAGTTACCCCACCAATGGTAATCTGCACTTCAATTTTAAAAGAAGCAGGGTTGTTTTGATTATTAGAAGTAGCATTAGTAATATAAATTTTCAAAGAAGTGCTGTGAAATAAACACATTTTATGATCTAATCTATCACTATTGTTTAGATAAAGATGACTCTGAAAGTTTGTTAAAGTCCCTGTAGTATCAACACCGGGCATAATTTTAACATTTGTTGACGATTTTTGAGTATCACCAGAAGACCACTTAGAATACCCATTGATATCATAAGGTGTAATTACTGCTTCAAAGGTAAAATCTCCTTCATGGTCCCAAACACCGTAGTTAAGATTTGGAACATTATCTGAATAATCAATCTTAATAAAGCCATTACACATCACAGGAAACACTAAAGCGCGTTGTTTTCCTGCGAGAAGTTCATACATAGTTTCACCTCAAGGTGCAATAAATGCTACTTCAAACTCTAACTGAAAAGAGACTTCAACTGTTTCTGCTTCTAATGGTGTTGAGAAACTTCTAACAAATCCACCTAAACCCGTTGAATTTTCACTAGTCGGGAAAGAGTTTGGGAATGGAACTCCAATGTTGTCATTTTCATCTTTGCTTCCTCTTGCTCTAAATGTCCAAGGAATATTTGCAGACACCGTTCCATTTTGAGTAACTGAAGCATCAGCGGCTTTTCCTCTATCAACATAATTTTCATTAACAAAGGAAGGAATAAGAATAACTAATTCATTGATGTTTTGATTTTTAGCAAGTGCAGAAGAGTCAACAGAAGAGTGAATTAACTGAGCAATTTCTTGGGCCGTCATTTTTACAGAAATTAAATTACCGTTATGGTCATGTCTTTGAATATCTCCCGAAACAATAAATCCTTGAACGCTAATGTTCTTTTTAGCCATACCTAAATCCAATGCCGCAGTAGTTGATTCACCCGTAACTAATCCAGAAAGAGGGATTTCAACCGAAGGCACCTGTCTTTGAGTGCTAATGGAAACAGAAGTCGCTCTTAGGGGAATCGTATTGGCTTGGCTAATGGACCCACTAGAATTATTTGAGAAGTTTCCTGTCTTTAGATAAACGTAATAATCAGGCATTTAAATCACCCCAATGTGGTCGAAGTCGTTGAACGTTGAATGTCCCTAGAGATAATACGCGAAATTTCATTCGCCATTCTTCTCATTTCTTCTCTTGAAGAATCTTTTGCATTTACTGTAATGTTAAAGTTATTTACAGTTTGATTGCTATTTGCTAAAGTGTTTCTAGTTTGAGAGGCAGTTTGGATTCTTGAACCTTGTGGAAGTGCGACTAATTCTGGACCTTCTTCACCAACAATCTGTAATGGCGTATTGACCAATCCGCCTCTAGCAAAACTTCCAATCTTTCTAATACTAATAAACTCATTAAATTTAGATTTAGCGGCGGCTTTCTTTTCCGCAAACTTTTCGCGGGCTGCCGCTTTTTCTTCATCTGTTCTTTTGCCTCGAATTGATTGAACAATGGCTAATGCAAGAGCAGTAACAAGTAGTGGAATCCATGCGCCCGAAACTAAGAAAACAATACCTGCCGCAATAAGACCTAAAGTAGATAAGAATCTAAGCATTTCACCGAAACTTTTCTTTGCTAATTCAAATTGGTTCATAAGCATAGTTGCAAGTTTTTTAGCAGCAATCACAATAATTGTAGCAAGTAATGCTAACTGTGCAACAATTAAAGCACCAACAACAAGAACAAAGGCAGTAAGAACTGCGGAAATAATCTTCCAAAGACCTAAAAGCAAGTCTTTTAAAGTTCCTCCGGGTTTAAACGCATCCCCAATCAATTTAAAACCATCTTTAACTCGTTCGAATAAATCAATAAATACAGGTTTAAGAGCCCTAAAAATACCTAATAAGAAATCTTTAAGTTTGCCAAATTCTTCTGTAACCTTAAACTTTTCAAATATTTTCACAATAAGGAAGGCTGCTACGAGAATTAAAGAGACAACAACAAAGAATTTGAGGAACCCAATAAAGACCATTTTAATGATTCCACCAATGCTTTTAATGATATTTAATAACCCCTTTTTAATTTGTTGTGCTTTTCTACTCATTGAAAAATCTGCAAACTTTTTGAATGACTTTGTGAAAGTCTTGAACTCTCTAAAGACTTGTGGTGTTGCCTCTTTCTTTTCTTTTTTAAGTTCTGAGATTTTTGCTTTTCCTTCTGTTGCCCTGACTTCTGCTTCAACAATTGAAGCCATTCCTGCTCTTTCTTCTTCAGGAGTCATATAGCCTAAATTTAGTGACTGTTGAAATTGTCTTCTTCTAGTGCTTGCGTCTTTTTCTGCTTGTCTTAGTAATTCTGTTTGTTCGTCAATTTGGTCTTGAATATTAGCAATAATAACACTTGGCTTTAAATTGTTTGCTTCTTGTTTTAAAATTTCATTAATTTTCTCTGCTTCCTCAAATTCTATTTCCAATCTTTCAAATGCTTCTGTATCTCCAGCAGCCTTTGCTTTTTTCCTTCTTTCTTTTAAATTTTTCATTATTTTTTGTTGATTTTTAATTTCTTCCTGTTTTTCAGTCAGAGCCAATGGCCCTTTTCGGAATCTAACAGAATCAGCAAGGTTTTTTGAAGCCTTAGTTAAATCATCAAAGATTTTTTGTGTCGGGCTTGCTAACATAGCCTCCTTTTTGCTACCTAACTGACCTTGTGTCTTTTCTAATTCTCTATATTCATCACTATCTTCTTTACCTTCATCAGCCAAAGCCTTCATTTTTTCGCCAATGGCTTCCATTCTTTTCTCTAATTTATCAAGAGCAGGCATCTTTTTAGGGAACATATCTCTAACACTAAAAATCTTTGTTAGTGATTTTAATGAAGTAAAACCCATTAGTGTTCTAAACAACTTTAAGTAAGCATTATTTGTTTCTTCACCATCAAGTCTTAAGTTTCTCATTAAACTTCCTGTAAATTGCAGAGTAGATGCAAATTTATTCACAAGTCTGAAAGTTCCGGGAGGTAAGAAACCATACATAACCTTTCTAATTTTGGCCGCTTCCATACCAAAAATTTGAACTTCTTCTCTAGAAGAAGTTAGGAACTCAGCAAAATATTCGAAAGTGTTACCTCCCAATTTCTTATAAGTCGCAAGAGACTTAAAACCAATTGAGAAACCTTTATTCTGCTCGTAAGCAAAGGTTTTGATTGACTTAGATAAAATTCTAGTCCTTACGTTAAACTCGCTACCTTGTTCATCAATTCTTTTAAGAGACTCTTGAAATTTCTTAGTAGATTTTGTTGCCTTATCAGTTTCTTCAGAGAATTTGCTAGTTTGCTTAGAACTTTCTTCATTTACTTTATTTAGTTTTTCTAATTGTGCTAACATTTTCTTTTGGATTTTAATTTGGTCCATTTGAAAAAGAGATAGTTTTTGTAGTTTTTTACTGTATTGACCAAGATTACTCGATAGAGCCTCAACTTGAGTATTTAAGACAGTAACGTTAGACATCGAATCATCTCTTTTTAGTTGCCTTTTCTATCTTTTCGGCTTTAATTTCTTCAAAGATTCCATGAACTGTAAGTAAATCTAGAACCAGACTTTTAGGCATTTTATAAATTTCTAAAGGACTAATTCCTAATGCTTTCGCTAGGGTATAAACGACAATCAAAGAGGCCGTCTTAGGGTCAGCGGACCCGTTTTTGATAGCCCCCTTTATTCGTCTTTTTTTGAGTCTTCCTCACCTAAATCCATTGGGTTTGGTAAGACTTCTTTCAATTGATTTCCAACGTAGGGGCTTAACTTAAGCATATCCAAAGCGGAAAGAGATGGTTCAGTTTTAACGATAAAGTTTTCGACCATGTATTTATTCATTGCATTTAAATCAATGTCCACATTTTGTGTTTTTGCATCAATTTTCATAAGACTATTCATAGCCTTATCAACCTCAAGCCATGTGGGTTCTTTAACCCAGACTTTTAGGTATTCATCGCGGTCGGGTGCTACCTTAATATGATGTAGCGTAGGTTCACTTAAAGCAAATAAAATGCTCTTATCTGTAACTGTTGTTTTTTCCATTTCTTTCCACCTTCATAACCAACAAACAAACAAACGTATGTTGGTGGAATATCACTCTGTTAGTTTAGATTTCTTAGGAGCCTCTACTTTTTTAGGAGTTTCCTCCTTCTTAACCTGTTTCTTAACAGGCTTCTTTTTCCTTTCTTCTTGAGTAGCCAAAATCGTTTCATGTCTTGAAACCATTTTAATCACCCCTGAAGAACCCAATGGGTCTTAACTGTGCAAGTGTTTAACGTTCTTGGTAAGACCGTTGCTTCAACCACAAGCGGGCCTTTATCATCGGGGATAGGGAAATTGTTCGCTGAGATAAAGTAATCGTCGAACTTTAACGTGATGTTTTCACCGTTTGATTTGGTAAAGATTAACTCAATAGTTTGAGTTGTGTCTTCCGAATCATTAAGAAGTGCAGTATAAAGAGCATCATCTGTAACGTGACCCGTAAAGGAAATCTCATAGGTTCTTTGTGCGGGAATTGCTTCCTGAACGTCCTTTGAACCTACACCTAAGAATCTTCTATCTTGCAGGTTGTTGTTCATCGTCAAAGTCAATGAGTTGATTTTTAGGAAAGTGCTTCCCAATACCTTAAATGTTCCATCAGAAAAGAAGAAGGGTTCTCTAGTTTGGTCTGAGTTAGTCGAAGATTCGTAGTTGATGAATGCTGTTTCATCAGTAACTCCTCTTCTAGCCTCATAAAGGTCTCCTTGAGCAAATGTGTGAATATTTCTTGTGTTCAAATCAAGAGTCATCTTGACCTCTTCATTCTCGTTAGCGGTCATCGTTAAGGTATTGACTCGGCAACCTCTAGCGATTTTAGAGAAGTTTAAATCTTCTGCACTTGCCGCATTGTTTGTCCGATATTGATTAGTGCCGGTTAATTTAGAAAGATTCTGCTCTAGTGAGAAAGAAGGCAGTAAATCGCCATCTTGTTCCTTAAAGGTGTAAGTAATAGACTTAGTTAATGTGGTAGTTCCGTTCGGGCGGTCTAATTTATGATAGAAGTCTAGTTGAGCATCAGTAGCCTCATAGGGAGGAATAGGAGGACAAATTTTACGACCAATTGTTCTTCTGAAAATTGGGCCTGTTTCAACAATACCTTCGATATTAGCGGTATCGTCTGGTGAATTAACTTCATTTGTCGTAGAGTCCATAGAACGAATAAGGAAAGCGTTGTTATCATCTGAAGCGTGTGCTAAAGTTTGTCTATGTGTATCAGTTGATAAAGCAGTAGCCAATGGGTCTGTTGCACAAATTACCTTTGTGCATTTTCCTAAGAAATAATATAAGAAAGCACCATGATTTGCGACAAGCCCAAGATTACCACCGCTAAAGGAAGTAATTCCCTTATATTGGTAGGTATAATTTCTAGAACCACCAAGAGAAAGATTCACCTGTTTCATTTCAACTTCTGTTGATGGGAAGGTAGCACTTTCAAGAATTCCTAACCATTGGTCAGAAAGTAGTCTTAATGCAGTAGAACCATCATCTGAAGGCGGAGCAGGAACAGGTGCGCCATAAGATTTAACAACGAAATAGTCCGTTGCTGCGGCAGCAGCCGAAGGAGTAATAGTAAAAGAATTTGCATCGTTGGCAGTAATCCTATGCGAAGATTGGAACACATCAGAGGTATTATATCTCTCTAAAATGCAACCCTTATAGAGATTTGCAATCAATTCAATTTGCCCATCAAATGTTGCATCCACTTGAATAACAGATTGTGCCGTGCCGTCTAAGGCCGCGCCACCATCCTTTAATCCAACTCCAATGAATAAATCATTCTCTGGAATAAAAGTAATACTCGCGCCGCTTCCTAAGAAAATATCTGTGTTAGTCATTATTTAATTCCCCCTCGTAAAACAAACTTACGGGACTGTGAGGGCAAATCTCTTTGCTTCAATGCTTACTTTATAGCCGAATAATCTTTTAGCACGGTCGTTTGACTCACTTCTTGAACCGACGAAAATCTGATTAAACTTTGAACCATCAGATGCGGTATAGCCACGCCTCGCGCTCTCAAGTGCATGACGCGCGACCAAGTATAAAGCCCTAAGCCTATCGCGGCCAAAAGATGCATCCCCACCTGCTCTTTCATCGTGAACTGTGCGAATGTGCATAGTAAAACCATAAGTTTCATTACGAATATCATAATGAATTGTTGGGTATTCAATGTTTTGACTGTCTTCAAAGAAGATGATTACATCTTTAGAAGAAAGGTCATAACGAACACCTTTGTTCTTTTCAAGAGAACGAACATCAATAAAATTAGGTTTAGCGATATGACTTGAACTGATAACACTAGCAGTTTCAAGAGCAGATGCAGATGAAGCCCAATTTGTGTCTAAAATGTCTATGAGAAGGCTAACTTCATCCATGCCTCAACCCCCTTATACACTTCATTTTCAAGATATTTGGTAAATTCCTCTTCCGCGTATCTAAGTTTTTCTTCATCCGACATTCGGATATCAACACCAAGAAGAGAGGAAACTTCAGCCATCGCTTTCTGTCTTTCTTCTTGGACTCTTAGGAATCTTTTGAAGTGAGAAACATCTACTTCAATACTCATTCTTAGACACCTCAATCAAGGAAATAGACAATATCACTCTTACCTGATAATGTTTCAAATGCTTCTTTGCGAAGAATATCATACTTCTCTTTGATGCTAATATTCCCGCCTGTCTCAGCAATAAGAATAGTTTGGTCATCGTGACGTAAGATTTCAGCACAGACCAATTTAGTTGCTGCTTCGTGAATGGCCGCAGGAACCCTACTGCTGCCTGCAATATAAGTAACAACCACCGAGTTCTGTGTATGATATGGGTATTCTCTTAAAAAGAAAATTCGACCCTCACTACCAATTGTCCAATAGTCACCAAGACGACGCATATCATTTTTGTCTGTAAATGGGACCATGCCGCAAACAGTAGGAATTCCATTGGTTGAAGTAAATGTGGTTGTTGCGGCACTAGCACCTGAAGCGGTAGCACTCATAACAACCGTGGTAGCATCAGTAATGGAAGAAATTGTTGTATTAGCAGGAATGTGGCTATGACCACTAAGAGTCATCCCTACCTTTAACTTACTGCTATCTGCTACTGTTAAGTTAGCCGAGGCATTTACAGTAGTGGCTGACTGTTGAATGCTCGCTTTTAGCACACAATCGGAGCCGTCGTCGCTCGGAAGCAGGGACGAGATGAGGATGTTCGCTGAATTTTCGGAGTCTTTCTGAGCATAAAAGTAGTCAGACACGGTGAGATTACCAACAGCGAGGCTTTTTGCTGCCGTTCCCTTCGTAAATTGTGAAGTTGAAGATGGAAATTCTTCATTCACAAGATGGGCTAATTCAGCCACGGCTGTTTTCTTACCAAATGCAACTTCGAATTCATCAGTAAGTGGTGAACCATCTGTGCTTGCTTCTGCAACAAAAGATGTTCCACTATTAGGTAATTCAAAAGTAATAGAATGCAAATCTCTAAAGTTATCTAACATTTCTAAAGATGCTTGAGCGGAGGCAATTTCTTCATATTTGTTACCTTGCCAAACTCTGAGAGAAATAATCTTTCTAACTTTCATCTGAGGCAACTGAATAAACCCAACATAGCCACCGTAATAGGAATGCATAGGATGGCGAGCAAATTCAAAATTGTGAAACTCTTGCTCATGAATAATTGGACGATAGGAACGCTTTGCCTTATCATCAACCATTCCTTCAACGCGCTTAATAATAGAACCAACTTGTGCTTCTGTTGGATTAGTTAAGTCAGTAAATTCAGGAATTTGCAGCATATCTGCTACAGCCGCCACATCTGTATAAAAACCAAAACCATTAGCATAATCAGGAGCAATTGAAGTATAATCGCTTGGTGATGATGCTACGGGCATATTCATACCTCCCTAAGTTCTCGCAGTAGTGAACGCTTGTTATACTTTACTTCATTGATTGCATCAAAAAATGTCTCTTTCAATTCAGCGGATAAGTCTTCTTCCTCACCAACTCTAGTATATTCTGCTTTATCTCTAGATTTAGGAACTACAGATGGCTCAAGACTACCGATTCTTTCAGCAGTTCCTTTATATTCATATTTGGATTTTCCATCCTTAGTGATTTTCTTTAAAGTAAAAGTATATTTGTATAATTCATAATCTCTGATAATTCTAGCCGCCACTAACAATTCAGGGTTATCAAAATAGGCTTCAGGGTTTTCATCAATTTTACTTTCTAATTCTGCTTCGTCCTGAACAGGTTCAGATTTTTTAACTTTGGTATTAATACCTCGGAGGTTCCGAACTTGTTTGAGTCTTTTCTTGTGAGATTCAAGGTCAAAAACTTCTTCAAGTCTTTCATCCATTGTTTTCTTAGGTAATGGTTTTCCGCCTTGTTTTGCAGGCTTCTTTCCCTTGAACTCTTCTAACATTGGCCTATACATGGGTTCAGTAATTTTTGAATAGAGGTCATTTAGTTTTTCTTGAAGGCCTTTCTCTTCTCCTTTTCCATCGGCATTGGAAATTGTTTCAAGTTTTTTCTTGAAGTCTTCATAGATTTTTTGTTTCTGTCCCTTAAATTCTTCAAGGTCTTTTTTAATATCATTCAATGCGCGACCTCTAAATGGTGAACCTTCTTCAAGTTCATCAATATAGTCTGTAAGTTCTTCAATTTTAGCGGCGGCTCCACTTTTTTTCTTCTTATATTTCTTTTCTTCTCTTATTAAATATTTAACAAAATAATCATTAAGAAGTGTATAAAAATTTAGATTTTCTCTAAATTTAGGCCTATTTCTATAGATGATAGCCTCTCTGATGTTTTCAACTTCCATAGGGTCAGTTATTC